>Ga0157370_10000333_pt1 | contig 59235 bp, 34 predicted proteins | sample C35metaG_FD_113463 | JGI IMG/M metagenome (GOLD analysis project Ga0157370, IMG submission 113463) | Corn rhizosphere microbial communities from Kellogg Biological Station, Michigan, USA - C3-5 metaG | ecosystem: Host-associated > Plants > Roots > Rhizosphere > Soil | place: USA: Michigan...
GCCGAAGAAATAATTTCAATTTTTAATTCCCATTTTTTATGGAACCCCGGCTGAAAATTTTTAAAAAATAAAAGAAAAAAAATATCAATTATAATGAAAATAGCGCATTTAGAAGGACTGATAGCAGCTCCTTTTACACCAATGGACGATGAAGGAAAATTAAATTTAGACATCATTCCGGAATATTACCGGTTCTTAAAAAATAACAAGGTCACCGGTGCATTTATTTGCGGATCAACCGGGGAAGGAGTTTCAATGACTACTGAAGAAAAAAAATCGGTGATTATTGCGTGGGCTGATGCAACAAAGGGAGATAGCGATTTTAAAGTGATGGCATTGGTTGGAGGAACCAGCATAGAAGACGCCAAAGACATTGCAGGTTTTGCGCAGCAATGCAGTTTGTATGGTGTTTCTTTTACCGCGCCTTTTTATTTTAAACCTGCTGACGCCGCTACTCTTGCTGCCTGTTGTAAAGAGATCGCTGATGTAGTTCCCGATATGCCATTTTATTATTACCACATTCCGGTGCTTAACGGAGTTGGTTTTCCGATGATTGACCTGTTAAAAAATGTGGCAGGAAAGATTTCCAACTTTGCGGGGATCAAATATACTCATGAAGATTTTATGGATTTTCTTTCCTGCCTGCATTTTCAAGATGGAAAATATGACATGCTTTGGGGCCGGGATGAAAATATGCTTTCTGCCTTGGCTGTTGGTTCCAAAGGCGCTGTGGGCAGTACTTTCAACTATGCGGCGCCCTTGTATTATGATCTTATTGATGCTTTTAAAAACAATAATTTGAAGAAAGCCCAATCCCTGCAACAGCAATCTGTTGACATGATTTCTTTGCTGGGAAAATATGGTGGCATCGCTACCGGAAAAGCATACATGAAATTGGTTGGATTGGATTGTGGGGGCTTTCGGTTGCCTGTAAAAAATATGAGTGCCGAACAATTTGAATTGTTTAAAAAGGATGTAGAACAATTAAAGTTTAGTAGCTTTTGCTCCTGCAAACCTTTGGCAGTTAAAGTATAAATAATGACCCGATTTGTTATTTCCTTTATATTAATTTTTATGTTGCTCTCCTTTGATCTAAGGGCGCAAAAGCCCGTGTTTACTATTTCCTGGAAAAAAATTGCTGCGGTTCCCGCAGCCGGCTCTAACCAAAAATCTTTGGGATTAGCTGGTGTCATAAACGGGATAAACAATCATGTTCTGATTGTTGCCGGCGGTTCTAATTTTCCAAATCGATCGCCGTGGGAAGGAGGAAAAAAAGTGTATTATGATCAAATTTTTGTGTTGGAAAAAAATGGTGACGAATATGATTGGAATAAGAAAGTAACAAGGGTTTTGGCGGAACCAATTGCGTACTGTGGAAACACATCAACACCATCTGGAATAGTTTATGTGGGTGGTGAAAATGAAAACGGAATTTCGAACAAATGTTTCTTGCTAAAATGGAATAAAAAAGAAAATGAGGTTGAAGTAAAGCCTTTGCCAGATTTGCCCTTACCACTTACAAATATTGCTGTTACCAACATTGATGATATTGTTTATGCAGCGGGAGGTGATAAGCCAAAGGCTTCATCCAACAGTTTTTTTTGTTTGGATTTACAGGATAAAAATCTTCGTTGGAGAGATCTTCCTGATCTTCCCATAGCTCTTGCGAACGCAACAGCAATTGCCCAAAACGGACCATCAGGAAAAGAAATTTTTATCATTGGTGGAAGATCAAAAAATGTATCGGGCATCAGTGATTTGCACAATACAACTTTTGCATTTGATCCAAAAAGTAATAAATGGAAAAAATGTGCCAGTATTTCTGATGGAATTCATACAACTGACTTGTCTGCCGCTTCAGGAGTGGCTTTGGGACAAAATAAAATTTTAATTACCGGTGGTGATAATGGGAAAACATTTCATGAAATAGAAATGCTTATTGCAAAAATTGCGGCTGCGCAAACACCTGAAGAAAAGGTAAAACTAATGAAAGAAAAAAATAATTTAAGCATTTATCACAAAGGATTTGATAAAAGTTTATGGTTGTATGATACTAACAGTGATGCATGGACGACAATCGGTGAATTGCCTTTCCCTGCTCATGTTACAACGACTGATGTGATGTGGGGGGATGAAATTATAATTTCAAACGGAGAAATAAAACCAGGCGTGAGAACCCCGGATGTGATGATGGGAAAGGTATCAGAAATTAAAAATAGAAAATAAAAAAATGGATTAGGGAACGACTGAAATGCAATGATGAAAGAAAACAAAAACTATAAATGGATTGTAGTGGCACTGCTTTGGATAGTGGCTTTGCTCAATTACCTGGACAGGCAAATGCTCGCAACAATGCGCCCTTCCATGCAAATCGATATTCATGAGTTGCAATCTGCAACGAACTTTGGATATCTCATGGGAATCTTTTTGTGGGTCTATGGAGTTATGAGCCCCATCTCGGGAATCATTGCTGATAAAGTAAATCGGAAATGGCTGATTGTCGGCAGTTTATTTGTTTGGTCTGCTGTAACTTACGGAATGGGACTCGCAACAACGTATGATCAGGTCTATTGGCTGAGAGCGCTTATGGGTATCAGCGAAGCTTTATACATTCCTGCAGGTTTATCCCTGATCGCCGATTTTCATACGGACAAAACCAGATCGCTTGCTATTGGAATTCACATGACCGGATTGTATGTAGGACAGGCACTTGGCGGCTTTGGCGCTACGATTGCCGCTGTTTATACATGGCATTTTACTTTTCATTCTTTCGGAATTGCCGGCATTGTTTATTCTGTTATTTTAATTCTTTTTTTAAAAGAGAAGAAAGTAAATCAGCAGTTAACATCATCTTCTGATAAAATGCCTGTCAATGAAAAGATGCCGGTCTTCAGGGGCCTTGCATTATTGTTCACAAACATTTCCTTCTGGATCATCCTTTTTTATTTCGCCATTCCGAGTTTGCCAGGTTGGGCAACCAAAAACTGGCTGCCAACTTTGTTTGCGCAAAACCTTCATATTCCTATGTCTCAGGCCGGCCCACTGTCTACTATTACGATTGCAGCCTCATCATTTATAGGAGTAATTTTTGGCGGAATACTTTCGGATAAATGGGTCCAAAAAAATATTCGCGGAAGAATTTATACGAGCGCTATCGGTTTGGGATTAACGATTCCATCCCTGTTGTTATTAGGTTTTGGTCATTCACTTTTTAATGTAATAGGTGCTGGCCTTTGTTTTGGAATTGGTTTTGGAATGTTTGACGCCAACAATATGCCAATACTTTGTCAATTTGTTCCACAAAAGCTGAGAGCTACTGCATATGGAATGATGAATATGGTTGGTGTGTTTTTCGGAGCGTTCATCACTGACCTTTTGGGAAGGTCTTCTGATGCGGGACATTTGGGAAGAGACTTTGCGATGCTGGCAGGAATCGTTTTGATCGCGTTGATTATTCAGCTGAGTTTTCTTCGTCCAACCATGAATAGTGTGTAGATTAAATTTTCATTTCTTCTAAAAAGGAAGTGACTTTATTTCTTTATTACGTAAAAATCATTTGCCGAATGAAACAAAAATCCATTTTTTTTCTTGCATCGCTTTTATTTTTTTTGTCAGGAATTTTTGCACAAAATCCAAAAATCAAAGTGGCCTGCATTGGCAATTCTGTTACATATGGCTACGGTTTAAAAGATCCTTCTACAGAATCTTACCCCGTTCAGTTACAAAAAATGCTGGGCGATAAATATGAAGTAAAAAACTTTGGACACAGTGGTGCAACCCTTTTGCGTAAAGGTCATAATCCTTATTTTAAAACAAAAGAATTTACTGAAGCAATAAAGTTAGTTCCTGATATTGCCATCATTCATTTGGGATTAAATGATACAGATCCGCGTGATTGGAATAATTACAGCAACGATTTTCGCGGCGATTATTCATGGCTGATAGATACTTTACGAAACGTAAATCCGGATATAAAAATTTATATCTGCCTGATGACTCCAATCTTTAATGACCACCCAAGATTTCGTTCCGGCACAAGAGATTGGTATGGGAAAATTCAGAACCTGATTCCTGAAATTGCTAAAGTAAATCATACAGGCTTAATTGATTTGCATATGCCATTCTATTTTCATCCCAATTTATTTCCGGATGCTTTGCATCCGAATAAAGAAGGAGCAGCTATTCTTGCAAAGACTGTGTACTCCGGTATTTCGGGAGATTTTGGTGATTTACAAATGCCTTCCGTTTTTGCAAATGATATGGTTTTGCAACGCAATAAGCCAATTCCGGTTTTTGGCACAGCTAATGCAAATGAAGAGATAACAGCTTCGTTCAGTAAACAAATAAAAAAGACGAAATCTGATTCCGGCGGAAAATGGGAAGTTGTTTTTGATGCGTTGCCTGCGGGAGGCCCATTTACTTTAATTGTAAAATCGAAAGATAAAAAAATTGAGTTTACAAATGTTTTGATGGGGGATGTTTGGTTGTGTTCAGGCCAGTCAAATATGTTGTTCAGATTAAATCAGGCTTATGAAGGGAAAGAGGCAATTGTAAATTCGACCAACAAAAATATAAGGTTGTTTCAATTTAATGCGATTCAGCAAACCGATGATGTGGCATGGGATTCAGCGGTTTTGCATAAAGTAAATAAACTGGAGTATTTTACAGGACACTGGCAACAGTGTAATCCCCGGACCGCTTCAGCATTTTCTGCAATTGGATATTTTTTTGGGAAAAAGATTCAGCAGGAAGAGAATGTTCCAATTGGTTTAATTGAAGTGGCAGTAGGCGGCGCACCGATTGTTTCTTTTATGGACAGGCATACAATGGAATTTGATAATTATCTCGTTGATGAGTTGTACAACTGGAGGAAATCGGATTTTATTATGCCCTGGGTTCGGGAACGCGCTGTGAAAAATTTAGAAAATTCCACCGATTCCAGGCAGCGTCATCCTTATGAACCTTGTTATAACTATGAGGCAGGCATTTCTCATTTTATTCACGTGCCAATCAAAGGTATCATTTGGTACCAGGGTGCCAGCGATGCTCATAATATTGATTTGTATGCTTACAATTTTGAAAAATTAATTTCATCATGGAGAAAACTATGGAATGAAAATTTGCCGTTTTATTTCGTGCAGCTTTCCAGTATTGATCGTCCTTCCTGGCCTTATTTCAGAAACATGCAAAGAAAGATATCTTTAAAAGTTCCGAATACTTTTATGGCGGTTTCGAGTGATTTTGGGGACTCATTAAATGTTCATCCGGTGCACAAACAAGCAGTAGGAGAGCGTTTGGCGTTGCTTGCATTAAAAAATACCTATCATAAAAATATTATTGCAAATGGCCCGACTATTGAAAAAGTTTCTCAATCGGGGAAAGAAATTGTGATTCATTTTACCAGTGCTAAAAGATTAAAAACAAGAAATAATCAACCACTGACTGGCTTTCAGGTAATGAATGAAAAAGGAGAGATCATTTCGCCAAAGGCGGAAATAAAAAACAACAAAGTGCTTTTGTATTTAGATAAAAATGAAAAGATAATCAGGGTGTTGTATGCGTTCAAACCTTTTACCAGAGCCGATTTAGAGAATGAAGCAGGTTTGCCCGCAAGCACTTTTTCTATTGAAATAAATACTGCTGATAAAAATGTATCCAATAATTTTATGCGAACTAATTAAAATCTAAATGAAAAGATATTTGTTTCTTTTATTGGCTGTTCTCTTTATTAAACAGGCATTTTCCCAACAACAAGCCAAGTGGTATGAACCGAAATTTGTTGAAGGAATTTGTATGTTAGATTCGTCCAATATTTTTCATCGTCTTCCAATTTCGATGAAAGACAGTGTGCGAAAACCTGTTTGGGACCTGTCTGAAAATACTGCGGGAGAATTTATTCACTTTAAAACTTCGGCTACAGAAATCTCTGTGAAATATACTTTAGCAAGTAACATTTTTTCAATGCCACACATGCCTTCAACAGGAGTAAGTGGCCTGGATTTGTTTGCACTGGATGTCAATGGCAACTGGAACTGGGCGCCCGGACGTTATCATTTTGGGGATACCTGTTCTTATGTTTTCAAAAATTTATTTCTTGCGAAAAATCACACTTCTGTTGTGGATTTTTATTTGTATTTGCCGTTGTATAATTCAGTGAAGTGGTTGTCAATCGGAGTCAATGAAAAAGATTCTTTTGTGTTTGCACGAAAAAGAAAAGAGAAACCGATTGTAGCTTATGGCACTTCTATTCTACAGGGCGCTGTGGCCTCGCGTCCTGGTCTTGCATGGACAAATATTTTGCAAAGGAATATCGGCAGAACCGTTATCAATCTTGGCTTTTCCGGTAACGGGCGATTTGAAAAGCCCATCTTTGACCTTATGGCAAGAGTGGATGCAGAAATGTATATCCTTGATTGCATGCCAAACCTTACGAAAGGTTATACAGAGGAGGACATTAAAAACCGTGTACAGTACGGTGTAAATAAATTGCGTGAAAAGAATAGAAATGTTCCGATCTTATTTACGGAACATGCAATTGGTTATGCGCCTTATTTTATGGACACAGCCAGAATGAATGAATATCACCATAGCAGCCTTGTAATTGAAAAAATTTTTCATGAATTACAGGATTCGGGAATGAAAAATATTTACTTACTCACTGATAAAGAAATTGGTTTTGATATTAATTCTACCACAGAGGGGTTGCATCCTAACGATATTGGAATGATGAAATATGCAGTTGCTTATGAGAAAAAAATCAGGGAGATTTTAAATGAACCCGAAGGAACTATTTCGACAGAAATTCCAATCCAGCAATACCGCGATGGTTACGATTGGATCAGCCGGCACCAAAAAGTGAAAGAAGAAATTCAGCAGGATTCACCCGAAAATCTGGTCATCGGAAATTCCATCATTCATTTTTTTGGAGGAATGCCTGCATCTGCAATAAGTCGTGGTAAGCTTGCATGGGACAAGTATTTGAAGCCGTTAAAAGTGCAGAATGCCGGATTTGGCTGGGACAGGATTGAAAATGTCTTATGGCGTGTTTATCACGGCGAGTTTGATGATTTTCGTGGAAAAAATATTGCGTTGATGATTGGCACGAATAATTTGTCTGCAAATAGTAATGATTCAGAAATTGTAGAAGGATTACAATTTTTGATTCGTGCAATCAGAGAAAGAAAGCCAGCAGTAAACATCATCATGGTTGGTATTTTACCCCGTACAAAATCAGAAGCGCATGTTGCAGAAATCAATCAGAAAATTAAAGAGATGGCGTTGAAAAATCATGCAGAGTATACAGATTTTGGAAAAGATTTTTTGATTGGAAATAAAATAAATCCAGAATTATTTTTAAGGGATGGCTTGCACCCTAATGCTGAAGGATACGACGTTTTAGGAAGAGATTTGATGAAGCTGTTAATGGGTAAAAGCGCAGATCACACAACAGTAAAGAAGAAGAAATAATCATTTAATCATCCAATAATTTAAGAATGAATTTAGACAACGATTATTTAAACCGGCAAAGAGAATTTTATAAAAATCAATTGCTCAACGATACCATTCCTTTTTGGTTTCCAAAAAGTATTGACGAGGAATTTGGCGGATATTTATTAATGCGGGAAAGAGATGGAAGTTTGCTGGATGATGATAAAGCCGTTTGGATACAAGGCCGTGCCGCGTGGCTTTTAGCCACTTTGTATAATACCGTTGAAAAAAAACAGGAATGGCTGGATGGCGCAAGAAAAGGCGTTGATTTTTTATTGAATCATTGTTTTGATGAAGATGGGCAAATGTTTTTTCACGTTACGCGTGAAGGGAAACCGATCCGTAAAAGAAGATATTTCTTTTCTGAAACGTTTGCTGTTATTGCCTTTGCGGCTTATGCAAAAGCAAGTGGTGATGAAGAAATGGCAATGCGATCACGTGGACTTTTTGAAAAATGTATTGCGTACGCAAAAGGAGATTTAAAGCTTCCTGCGAAGTTTTCAGATACTCGTCCTTCAAAAGGAATTGGTGTGCCAATGATCATGATCAACACTGCGCAACAATTGCGAGAAACCATCGGCGATCCCGGATGTGATGAATGGATTGATACATGGATCAAAGAAATCGAAACTTATTTTGTCAAAGATGATATCAAATGTGTGATGGAACAAGTGGCCCCTGACGGAAGTGTCATTGATCACATCGATGGGCGCACCTTAAATCCGGGACATGCGATAGAAGGAGCGTGGTTTATTTTGCATGAAGCAAAGTACAGAAATAATGATCCGCATTTAATTGAACTGGGTTGTAAAATGCTCGATTATATGTGGGAACGCGGCTGGGATAAAGAGTTTGGAGGCATTTTATATTTCAGGGACGTTTACAACAAACCTGTGCAGGAATATTGGCAGGATATGAAATTCTGGTGGCCGCAAAATGAAGCGATCATCGCCACTTTATTAGCCTATACCATGACAGGGAATGAAAAATATAAACAATGGCATCAGCAGGTTAACAGTTATGCATACACGAAATTTCATGATAAGGAATTTGGTGAATGGTTTGGTTATCTGCATCGCGATGGAAGTGTTGCGCAAACAGCGAAAGGCAATTTGTTCAAAGGCCCGTTTCATCTCCCGAGGCAGGAATGGTATTGCTGGAAATTGCTGGAGGGATTTGAAAAGAGTTAGCCACGGATTGCACTAATTTTTCCAAAACTCTTTTCTCTGGGGCTTACACAGATTTTTGCGGGTTATTTTCCCTTTAAAACTTCTAATAACTTCATATAAAAAATTTTAACAATGAAAAAAATCGCTGCTACTTTCTTTCTACTACTATTTTGCTTTGGAAAACCTTTTGCGCAATCAAAAGCCGTTCCTGTTTTTGTTTCAGGAACAGAAGGGTATAAATCCTTTCGTATTCCGGCAATAATAAAAGCGCCGAACGGAGATTTGCTTGCTTTTTGTGAAGGAAGAGTAAATGGCAGCGGCGATTTTGGCAATATTAAAATTGTTTTAAAGAGAAGTTCAGACAATGGGAAAACATGGACCGCTTTGCAAGTTGTAGCGAGCAATGATAGTCTGCAAGCTGGTAATCCGGCGCCAGTAGTCGATTACACAGATCCACGTTTTGCGGAAGGAAGAATATTTTTATTTTACAACACAGGAAATGGACATGAAGGAGAACTGAGAAAAGGCAAAGGGCATCGCGATGTTTTATATAAAACCAGCATAGACAATGGAAAAACATGGAGGGAGCCGGTTGATATTACTACACAGGTTAACAGGATTAACCAACCGCAAATAAACCCTCTATGGAATTTTAAAGAAGACTGGCGCACCTACGCCAATACTCCCGGCCATGCCCTTCAATTTGAAGAAGGAAAATATAAAGGAAGAATTTACGTGGCTGCCAATCATTCTTCAGGCGATCCGAAACCGGAATTGAGAGATTACCAGGCACATGGATATTTTACAGATGATCACGGTGCTACTTTTCATTTGAGCCAAACAGTTCCTTTCGAAGGCTCGAATGAAAGCACCGCTGCACAATTGACCAATAATTCTTTGCTGATGAACAGCCGCAACCAGACCGGAAAATACCGGGTTGTTTCTTTGAGCAAAGACGGGGGTGAAACGTGGGACACCACTTTTGCTGATCACAATTTACCTGATCCTATTTGTGAAGGAAGTTTATTAAATATCGGTGCAAAAAAGGGAAAATCAGTTTTGGCTTTTTGTAATAATGATGATACCTCGAAACGTGATAGTCTGACGTTACGCATCAGTTTTGATGAAGGAAAGAATTGGAAGAAAAAGTTTTTAATTGAACCTGAAAACACCGGTTACTCTGATATTGTAAAAATATCAAAGAAAAAAATCGCGATATTATATGAAGCAGATGGGTATAAGGAAATAAAGTTCGAAATAATAAAGTGGAAATAAACGGCGCTTTGGTGAATAAGAATTTATGCAACCGGTTGCATGGAAGTTTTGTAAAATCTTCAGTTAAATTCAGGCGCATTTCGAAAATAGAAGAGAAGGGATAAATGTACATTTTAGGACTTTTAATAAAAATCGTTTTATGAAATATTCCAAAGGTCTTTGTGTTGCAATACTGCTGACGTTTTCATTACATCTGTTTTCACAGAATAAAGTGAAAGTCAAAAATGTAAACAAACCGAATATCATTTACATCTTAGCTGACGATATGGGATATGGAGACGCGGGTGCTTATGGCCAAAAAAAAATTGAAACACCGAATATCGATGCATTGGCAAAAAATGGAATGCTCTTTACCCAATATTATGCTATGCCGGTTTGCGCTCCGTCAAGGTATTCATTGATGACAGGGCTTCATTCCGGTCATGCTTATATCCGGGGAAATGATGAATGGGACGAACGTGGAGATGTATGGAGTTTTCAGGCAATGGAAACCAATCCTGCACTCGAAGGACAATTGCCCGTTCCCGATTCTACGGTGACGATTGCAAAAGTGTTGAAGAAAGCGGGTTATAAAACTGCCCTTGTTGGCAAATGGGGTCTGGGAGGCCCGATGACAACAGGCATTCCCAACAACCAGGGGTTTGATTATTTTTATGGTTCATTATGTCAGCGCCAGGACCATCAATATTATCCGGGACATTTGTGGGAAAATACTTACCGTGTTGCTTTGAATAATAAAGTTCAGGATCCTAATATTAAATTTCCTTCAGACAAAGATCCGATGGATGCTGCTAATTATGAGGTTTATAATCAGAATGATTATGCACCTGATTTTATCATTAAAGCCGCGTTGAAATTTATTGATAAAAATAAAGATCAGCCATTTTTCCTTTATTATCCAGATCCGCTTCCTCATGCTTCCATGCAGGCTCCTGCTGATCTGGTGGAATATTACCATAAAAAGTTTGGTGATGAAAAACCCTATTTGGGAGGAAGCTATGTGCCTTGCCGTTATCCCCGGGCTACGCACGCAGCTATGATTACTTTATTAGACCGGCACGTTGGACAGATCGTCAAAGAACTGAAAGAGGATGGAGTGTATGATAATACGATCATTATTTTTTCAAGCGATAACGGATCCTCCAATGAAGGAGGAGCAGATTGTGTATTCTTTGACAGCAACGGGCCTTTTAAAAATGAATACGGATGGGGAAAAGGATTTCTTTATGAAGGGGGCATTCGTGAACCGTTAATTGTATCCTGGCCCGGAAAAATTAAAGCCGGAACAAAGAATGATCTTATTTGTGCTACATGGGATATGATGCCTACGTTATGCGAATTGGCAGGAGTTTCAATCCCCGAAAATATTGATGGCATCAGTTGTCTTCCAACTTTGCGGGACCAGCCTGAAAAGCAAAAAAAGCATTCATTTCTTTACTGGGAATTTCCTGGTTATGATGGACAGCAAGCTGTTCGCTTTGGAAAATGGAAAGGAATCAGATTTAATCTGGACAAAGGGAATTTAAAAATAAAATTGTTCGATCTTGAAAATGACATCCGGGAACAACATGATGTAGCGGACCAACATCGGCAGATAGTAAAAAAAATGGAAGAAATTATGAAGAAGGAACACACCACTGCAAGTGTTGACAGATTTAAAATGAAAATCATTGATGGAAATAAGTGATTTTTGAAATGACTTTTCCAATACTTTTCTTTTGAAGATTATCAGATGGAAGAGTACCTGAAACATCAGGAATAACCTTCGCTCCTGTATTCATTATTCGCGCTTTAAGAAAGGATGATGCTGCCTTTGATGAATATTTGCAAAGGAGAAATTGCTCGGATAAAGGACGCATTTGCAAAAACATCGGTTCAATTAAATGCGGATAAAAATATTGATGTGATGGTCATGTTATGTTAATTTTAATCAAAAGAAGGGTAAAATTATGTATAACATAATTAACTATTCTTAGTAACATTGCTGATTGCTGTTTAGATCAGTTTCACCAGACGCAGATAATAATATAAATCGGATAAAAGAACCTGTTCTGTATGTATAAATTGCTGCTTTAAAATTTCAGTTTTAATCACAAGATGTCAGGTTATCAAAATACACGAGACACATTAGTAATGTATAGTGATCAGGAATTGCTTCAACAAATGGCAAATGATAACAGGCAGGCGTTTACTATATTGTATCGCCGTTACTGGGAGGATTTATTTATTAGTGCCGCTAAAGCTCTGCGCAGTAAAGAAGAAGCCGCAGATGTGGTGCAGGATGTTTTTCTTTCTTTGTGGAACCGCCGAAATGAAGTAAATATTCAGGGTTCACCTGCGGCCTACCTGCACACAAGTGTTCGTTATAAATGCATTCATTATATCGAAAAAAATATTATCCGCCGCGATTATCTTTTGCAGCTTTGCGAAGTGGAAATAAGCAACGCTTCCACAAATGCTGAAATCAATTTACAGTTAAAGGAAATGCAGGAGGCAGTAATTAATACTATCGCAAAAATGCCCCCGAAAATGCAGGAAGTTTATAAACTCAGCCGCCAGGAACATCTAAGCCATAAAGAAATCGCAGAGAACATGAGCATTTCTGTAGAAACGGTTAAAAAGCATATCCAACACGCGCTTCATCTAATCAGAACAAATCTGCCTTCCCGCACTATTTCTTTCCTTATTTTGGCTTTACTTCCGCTTTTTTAAAAAAAGATTATTTCTTTTTACCCCTTTCCCCTCGCTGGCCGGACTATAATATAACCATGATAATTGTCTCATGAACATCCCTCAGGCAAAAGAATTATTACAAAAATACCAGACAGGTGGTTGCACAGATGCTGAAAAAGAATTAGTTGAGAGTTGGTATCAGCAATTAATTGAGACCAACAAATGGCAATGGAGTGAAGGCGAAAGGGACATAATGCAGAAAATGCTTGAAAGCCGGATAATGAAGAAGATAAATGATAAACCAGGCAAAACAAAATCACCCGTCTTTCTTTTGCCGCATACTCGTTGGTGGGCGGCAGCTTCTGTTATTTTGTTGCTGGGAATTTTTAGCTATTTTTTGTTTATTAATAAATCAATAAAACCGGAGCAGATTGCAAAAGTATTACCTGACGATATAAAAGCGCCACAATCAAACAGGGCAATGATCACTCTTGCAAATGGGCAGAAAGTGTTTTTGGACAGCGCAGGCAATGGTGCATTAGCTATGCAGGGCAATGTAAAATTGATGAAACTTCCCAATGGTGAAATTGCCTATCAGCAAAGGCCGGGAGAAAAAAATAATCAAATCAAATACAATACTTTATCCAACCCAAGGGGTAGTAAAGTGATCAATATGCTTTTGGCAGACGGTAGTAAAGTATGGCTGAATGCCGGTTCTTCATTGACCTACCCTGTTTCATTTCAGGCTCAGCAAAGAAGAGTTTCTGTAACCGGAGAAGCTTATTTTGAAGTCTTTCATGATGCTTCCAAGCCCTTTATTGTAAGTAATGGTCGGGTGAATATCCGCGTGCTGGGCACGCATTTTAATGTGAATGCCTTTGAAGATGATGATACGGATATAAAAGTAACCCTGTTGGAAGGTTCGGTAAAAATAAACAATGGTAAAGCTTCCGGCTTATTAAAACCCGGTGAACAGGCTTTAGTAAATGAGCAAATAAAAGTAGAAAGCGATGTGGATCTGGATAAAGTGATGGCCTGGAAAAATGGTTTTTTTGGTTTTGATAATGCCAGTCTCCATGAGGTGCTGAAAGAAATATCGCGCTGGTATGATGTGGAGGTTACTTATCAAGGGAGTAATAAGCCACGGTCGTTTGTAGGAGAAATACAAAGAGATTTAAGTTTATCGGAAGTGCTGGAAATTTTAGAAAAAAACAAAGTGCATTTTAAAATAGAGGGAAAGAAGCTGATGGTTATGCCCGATTAGGAAAGAAACATAAAAATTAAAAAAATAAGGACGCTAAAATGAAACAGGAAAGTGTTGAAGCCACTTCCCTGAAAGTAGTTTAGTTATCCAATAGATAAATCCTGAACAGATCACTAATTATTAACTAAACCAAAAACAAAGTTATGCTTTTTAAGGCCAATTATCACCACGGCACACTTATTAAAAACTTCCTGTTGTTTATGCCTCTGATTCCGGTATTGCCGATGAGAGGGCATTGCACCACCAGGGGAAAAATTTATCTAGCGATGAAAATCACATCCATCCTGCTTTTGTCGGCCAGCCTTACTGCAAGCGCCGGCGGTTTTGGGCAGAAGGTAACCTTTGCAGCACAAAATGTAAAGCTTGAAAAGGTTTTTAAGGAAATTAAAAAGCAAACCGGCTATGTTTTTTTCTATGATGCCAACTTGTTGAAAAAATCAAAACCGGTAAGTATTGATGTGAAAAATGGGTCAGTTGAAGAAGCGCTGCGGGCAACTCTTGATGGCAGACCTTTTGATTTTTCAATAGAACGTAAAACGGTTACGATCGTTAGAAAAGAGACTAGTTCCACCAGATTGCTCACATCAACTTTTTTATCTCCTTTCTCTCCTTTGTATCGTGAAATAAGAGGAACCGTAAAGGATGATAAAGGAAATCCGTTAGCCGGCGTTTCTGTAGTGGTAAAAGGAACAACAAAAGGAACAAGTACCGGAGCTGACGGAAGCTTTAGTATTGATGCTAATGTGGGGGATATTCTCGAGTTTTCAATAATAGGGTATAAGAAAAAGAACATTAAGGCAGGACGTAATGAGCAAATGACAGTGATTATGGAAATTGAGGCAGCAGTAGGAAACGAGGTAGTCGTGGTAGGTTATGGGACCCAGAAAAAAGTGGATCTGACAGGAGCAGTGGCCCAGGTAGATGGCGAAAGGCTGCAAAGCCGTCCAATTACAAATGTATCTGATGGGCTTCAGGGTCTTATTGCAAACCTTAATGTTACCACAACAGGAGATGGCGGTGAGCCGGGGTCTAATAAGAGCATAAACATCCGCGGATATACCGGGCTTGGCTCATCCTCTTCACCATTAATATTGGTAGATGGAGTTCCGGGTGATATTAATTCAATAAATCCAACCGATATAGAATCTATCACAGTGCTTAAGGATGCCGCTTCATCCGCTATTTATGGTTCCCGTGCACCTTATGGAGTGATTTTAATTAAAACAAAGCAGGGTAAAAAAGGCCAACCATTAACCGTCTCTTTAAATTCTAATTTCTCCAACAGCCAGCCACTGGATGTACCTAAAATGATGAATTCACTGCAATTTGCCGAAATCTACAATGATGCATTTATAAATGCGGGGCAGAGCAAGTGGATTTCGGATGAAACCATAGAAAGGATTAAACAATACATAGCTGACCCCGAAAATACCCCGGTAACTATTGTGAATCCCAACAACCCGGCTCAATGGCTCACATGGAATGGGGCCAACGCTAATAATGACTGGTTTAAAGTATACCTTAAAAAATGGTCTCCAAGTCAACAGCATAATTTGAGTGTTTCCGGAGGTAGTGAAAATATTACCTATTTCCTGGGTTTGGGCTACAACCAAAAAAACGGCTTGTTCAATTTCTTTCATGATAATTTTGAAAGGTACAATTACAGGGCTAACGTAACTGCCAAAATAAACAAATGGATGTCCCTAGCTCTCAAATCTTCCTTTGCCCAGAAAAATTCAAATTCTCCTTATGCCGGTGCAGACATTGGATACAACTGGTTTCATCAGATCCCGCGACGTTTCCCAACTGTACCTGTGAAGGATCCGAACGGGCACTACACCAATGAATCCTACATACCTGAAATTATGAATGGTGGCAGAAATGTTAATACATCAAACGATTCATGGATAACGACCGATTTAATCCTTACTCCGGTAAAGGGCTTAACAATTGATGCAAACTATAGTTATAATTATTATACAGGGGTCAGCAGTTCTACACAATTGCCTTTTACTTATTACCTGGCAGATAATACACCCACAACTAATGGCATGATATCACAGTTATGGAAAACTACAGGCACATCCCACTATCATACTTTCAACGTTTTTACAAGTTATGAAAAACAACTTGGACAACATTATTTTAAGGCCCTGGTAGGTTATCAGCAGGAGTACAAAAACAATGAATCTTTATCTGGCCACAATAGTAATCTTTATAATCTCGAATTGCCTTCCCTTGGTCTTACTTATGGTGACAACTTCAGTGCAAGTGACAATATATGGGCGTGGGCAACTGAAGGTTTATTTATGCGCTTTAATTATAATTTTAAAGAGAAGTATCTTTTTGAGTTTAACGGGCGTTATGATGGTTCTTCTCTTTTCCCTGCTAACAGAAGGTATGCTTACTTTCCTTCTTTTTCCGCAGGTTATAACATTGCAAAAGAAAATTTCTGGAAACCATTGGAGAATATATTTACTACGTTCAAACTCAGAGCTTCCTATGGAACTTTGGGTGATGTATCTACTTTACTTAACCAGGGAAATTATTACCCGTATCAAAATGCACTGATCACACAACCGCCTAACAATACCAACTGGGAGTTTGCCGGTGGAAGGCAACCTTATGTGCAGGTGGGGGGATTGAAAGATCCTAATATTACCTGGGCAAAACCAAGTATGTTGGATTTTGGGCTGGATATTACTACCTTGAATAATAGGTTACAGGGCACTTTTGACTGGTATCGCCGGAAAACAAAAGATCTTTTTGGGCCGGCACAATCTTATCCGGGTGTATTGGGTGTGAATCCTCCACAAAAAAACAATGCTTCAATTCAAACTACTGGTTTTGATTTAACCGTATCATGGCAGGATAAAGTGGGGAAGCTTGGTTATAATGCAAGTTTCATTTTTTCCAATTATAAAGGCATGGTATTAAGTTATCCAAACCCAACAATGATCATCAGCGATTGGTATAATGGAGCTGCTATGGGAAGTATCTGGGGATACACATCAAATGGTCTTTTCCAGTCGCAAAGTGAAATTGATAAGGCAGCTAAGCAAACTAAAATTTATTCTAACTGGAACCCCGGAGATGTTCACTATGAAGACCTTAATGGCGATGGGAAAATTGACTGGGGGAAAAATACAGTTGATAGTTCCGGCGACTTGTCTATAATTGGTAACTCAACTCCACAGTTCAGTTATGGCTTCAATTTTGGCCTTAATTGGAAAGGTTTTGACCTCAATGGATTTGTTCAGGGAATAGGAAAACGAGAATTCTTTTCTTCTTCAAATTACTTTTGGGGTATAACCGGTAATCGCTGGCAGGGCTCTCCTTTAACAACCAATTTAAATCGTTATGCAACTGATAATCCTGATGGATATTTCCCCAACTATTATATGACCGGGCAAATGAGTAAAAATATGCAAACAAGCACCAGGTATCTTTTGAACGCTGCCTATTTACGAATGAAAAACCTGCAATTAGGATATACTGTGCCCGAAACAATCACGCGGAAGGCTCATATTTCACGTCTGAGAGTTTATGCAAGCGTTGAAAATCTATTTACAATCGCACCGGGATTGCATAATAAATTCCAGGTAGATCCGGAAATATTGATCAGTGATTCGAAAATTTATCCTATCCAGCGTACATTCTCCTTGGGAATTAATCTTAATCTTCAATAAGTATAAAAATATTAACGATATGAAAAGGAAATATTTAATAGTTCTGTTTTCAGGATTGATGCTTGGCAGCCTTAGCGGTTGTTTAAAAAGTAAGCTTCTTGATCAAAATCCTCAAACTTCAATAAGTGATGCCACTTACTGGCATACGGCAAACGATTTAAAATTATATACCAATAACTTTTATCAGAAATTACCCAGTTATATAGGTCAGTGGGGTACTTTAGGCCCTTACTCCGAAGATGATAATACAGATAATATGGTTTACGGTGGTTACAATACACAACTAAACGGCGAAAGAACTGTTCCGGCTTCCGGCGGTGGCTGGAGTTATAGCGATTGGTCTAATATCCGGGACGTAAATTATTTTTTGTTGAATTATAATAAGGTAAGCGAACCCTTCAGTGCAATATCAACTTATCTGGGGGAAGCTTATTTCTTCCGTGCCTGGTTTTATTTTAGCAAATTACAGAGCTTCGGCAATTTACCGTGGATCAATAAACCACTTACTACCAATGACACCAGCTTTTTAATTGCACCCGTTCTTTCCCGTAACGTAATTGTTGATTCTATACTTTCTGATTTAAACAATGCGGTAGCTACCTTGTTACCTAAGGGAAGTGCTGAAAACATGCGGTTATATAAAGAATATGCACAGGCATTTAAATCAAGAGTGGCTCTTTATGAAGGAACCTGGGAAAAGTATCACAAAAATGATGCTTTTGGAGTTCCGGGTCAGGATGGAACTAAATTTTTACAAATCGCCGCAAATGCGGCTGATTCGGTAATAAATTCAGGGAAGTTTGCTTTGGATAATGTGGGAGTTGCCGATGGATACTGGAGTTTATTTAACCAAACAGATTATTCAGGTAGTAAAGAGATAATGTTTTGGAGAGCTTACAGTTTTGAGGATCTGATAACCCAGCACTGGAATCAGTACTCTTCCTCAGGTGCTAATCGCGGAGTAACAAAGAGTATGGTGGATGCCTATTTATGTACTGATGGACAACCGATCGCCGTTAGCCCGCTTTATGAGGGTGATGATTCATTAAACCTTGTTGTAGCAAACCGCGATCCTCGGTTAAAACAAACCATCTATACCCCTGGCGATATGATCTTTAGCGCCTCAACTTATCCAACCGGTCAGGCCTTATTATTTCAAACCCCTGCATTGGCTGATGGTGGTGAGACCCGTAGCATAACAGGTTACCAATTGTATAAAAGCCATAGTTTGGACTACAACCAGGCTTTTGACGTTAACCAGGATGGAATCACCGGACTTATCTTTATGCGGTATGCAGAAGTTTTATTGAATGCTGCGGAAGCTAAAGCGGAATTAGGTACCATCACCCAGGAAGATTTGGATCAAACCATTAACCTCCTTCGCGACAGGGTAGGCATGCCTCATTTGGTATTAGGTTCAATTGTTACCGACCCCAATTGGAAGTTCCCTTCCCTCACTCCTGTAATCAATGAAGTAAGAAGAGAAAGGAGAGTGGAATTATCGTGTGAAGGATTTCGCTTCGATGATATCATGCGCTGGGCAGCGGCCGATGAATTAATAGTAGGCTGGAAGCCACTTGGAGCAAAATGGAATCAATGGGCTACAGTTATTACCAAGATTACAGTGGGCAAAGATATCTATTTGAATCCGCAGGGGTACATCGAACCTTTCCAAAAAGTAGCTACTATGCCCAACGGTTATCAGTTCAATATAAACAGGGATTATCTGTCACCAATTCCAACAAGGGAACTTACATTAAATCCTAACCTGAAACAAAACCCGGGATGGTAAATGCAGGGTCACACTTTTTTACCATAATCAACAAAAGAATATCCGCAGCAGCAGTGCTGTGGGTATTCTTTTAATAAAACTCCCTGAAATTAACGTCGCGGTCCTTCCTCCATACAATTAAAACCAATTTTATCAAAATGAAAAAGATGATTATTGCCCTGCTGATAGTAATGATATTCCATTCTGTAAAAGCACAGCAAGAGGAATCAGGTTACATCTATCCAACTGACAGACTGGTACAGCAAAAACTGGAACATTGGCAGGATCTTAAATTCGGATTTATCATTCACTGGGGTCTCTACAGTGTTCCCGGTATTATGGAATCATGGAATCTAAGTTCTGAAGATATGGATTGGATAAAGCGCGATACTTCCATGAGTTATTGCGATTATAAAAAATGGTACTGGGGATTGTCAAAACAATTTGCCCCTAAAAGTTATAATCCTGATCAGTGGGCTTTAATGGCAAAAAATGCCGGGATGAAATATCTGGTTTTTACTACAAAGCACCATGAAGGATTCAGCATGTTCGATACGAAGCAATCCGATTTTTCCATCGCAAAAGGCCCTTTCAAAAATGATCCGCGAAGAGATGTTGCCCGGTTTGTGTTCGATGCATTTAGAAAACAGGGTTTTATGATTGGAGCTTATTTTTCTAAACCCGACTGGCATAGCAATGACTATTGGTGGGATTACCTGGCAACTCCTACGCGCAATGTGAATTACAGCATTAAAAAATATCCGCAAAGATGGCAGAAATTCAAAGTTTTTACCTTTAATCAGATTAACGAGCTTACCAGCAATTATGGGAAAATTGATATTTTGTGGTTGGATGGCGGCCAGGTAAGGCCACCTTCTATGGATATAGATATGCCGAAGATTGCAACAATGGCACGACATAATCAACCAGGTTTGCTGATTGTAGATCGTACGGTTCATGGAAAATATGAAAACTATCAAACGCCTGAAGGCGAAGTGCCGCATCAGCAAATCAATCATCCCTGGGAAACATGCATGACCATAGGTAACGGATGGGGATATAAAAAAGAGTATAAATTAAAACCAATTGATTCAGTAGTACATCTTTTAATAGAAATAGTAGCCAAAGGCGGAAATCTTTTATTAGGTACCGGTCCCGACGGAAATGGAAATTTTCATCAGGAAGATATCGATGCTTTTAAAACAATTGGCAGATGGATGAGCAGAAACGGAGCGGCTATTTATGCAACAAGAACCACCCCAAATTATCACCAGGGAAATATTTGGTTCAATGTGTCAAAAGATCATACTGTCATGAACGCATTTTATTGCATCGACAAAAAAGAGGACGTGCCAGCTACGATTTCATGGAAAGGAAATGTTCCAAGGAAAAATGCAAAAATGAAATTGCTGGAAACAGGAAAAAATGTAAAATGGAAAGTGAATGATGATAAAGTAACCGTTCAATTACCAAAGAATATTAGTGTTGATGCAATCGCACTCGCATTCCAATTTGAAATAACCGAAAAATAAAAATCAGCTTTATTTGTTTGCTGCTTACTTTAACAGAAAATATTTAAAATATGAAATCATTAATTTGCTTTACACTTTTAGTTCAACTGGGTTTTTCCTCACCGGTGAAATCCCAGGCAAACAACTGGAATTTGATCTGGCAGGATGAATTCTCAAAGGACGGTAAGCCCGATAGCACAAACTGGAATTTTGCGGGAAGAGGTAAGGCAGACTGGAATTGTTATTGCTCAGATGATATCAGCAACTCAATGGTAAAAAATGGCAGGTTATTTCTGAGCGGCATTGTTTCAAAAGGTGCATCTGATACCGCGCAATATCAAACAGGCTGTATCAGTACCAAAAATAAGTTCTCTTTTAAATATGGTAAATTGGAAGTAAGAGCAAAGCTGGGGAAAGGACAGGGAAGCTGGCCTGCCATTTGGCTTCTGCCGGAACATGGGAGCTGGCCAAAAGGTGGCGAAATAGATGTAATGGAACAATTGAATTTTGATACTATTTTTTATCAAACCATGCACAGCTATTTCATCGATGTATTGAAACACAAAGATGACCCAAAACATTATTCAACAGCGCCATTTAAAGTGGATGAATTCAATATTTTTGGTATGGAATGGTATCCGGATAGAATTGATTTGTTGATTAATGGCGCAAAAACATTCTCTTATGCTAAAATTGAAAACGATACTACCGGCACCCAATGGCCGTTTGATCAGAAATTTTATGTTTTACTGGATCAGGCATTAGGCGGAAATTGGGCAGGGCCTGTAAAAAAAGAAGACCTTCCTGTAAGTATGCAGGTAGATTGGATAAGAGTTTATCAATTAAAGAATCAATAGAATTTTAAAGAATGACTATCAAATCTTTAGTAATCCTGTTTTTGGTGTTAATATCTCTTTCAGTAAAAGCACAAAAAAGACCAAATATCATCTTCTTTCTTGTTGACGATATGGGCTGGCAGGATACTTCAGTTCCTTTCTGGGACAGCATTACAGCTGCCAATAAAAAATTCCATACACCCAACATGGAAAGGCTGGCAAAGCAATCTGTGAGGTTTACCAACGCTTATGCCAATTCTATCTGCACTCCCTCAAGAGTAAGTCTCATGTCTGGCATGAACGCAGCCCGCCACCACGTTACCAGCTGGACAGAATTTAAAGATAAAGCCGTTGATGCAAAAGACAGCCTTCTGCAAGTTCCTGACTGGAATGTAAATGGATTGTCGTCCATTCCCGGCCAGCCAAAAAGCGTTTATGCCACACCGTTACCACAGATTTTGAAAGACAATGGTTACTTCACTATTCAATGTGGCAAAGCTCATTTTGGTGCTTATCAAACGACTGGCGCTAATCCTTTAAATTTAGGTTTTGTAAAAAACATTGGTGGCAGTGCCGCAGGCAATCCTGCATCTTATCTGGCCGAAGACGATTTTGGATATGAGCCGAACCATTTTAAATTGCAGGCCGATATTCCCAACATGAAACAATATTGGGGAACCAATACATTTCTTACCGAAGACCTGACCAAAGAAGCCATGCTGGCAATGGATACGGCCCTGTTAAAGAAAAAGCCATTCTTCCTCTACATGGCGCATTATGCAGTGCACCTGCCTTATGATGCTGATAAAAGATTTACTCAAAAATATATCAATAAGGGCTATACAAAAGCCGAAGCGGCTTATTGTGCTTTAGTGGAAGGCATGGATCAAAGCCTGGGTGAATTAATGGATTACCTGGAAAAGCATCATCTTACAAAGAATACGATTATTATTTTCATGTCTGACAACGGCGGATTTTCCCATCCGCCAAGGGAAGGAAAATCTAACATACAAAATTATCCTTTGCGTGGTGGCAAAGGGTCTTTATATGAAGGCGGCATCAGAGAACCAATGATGGTATATTGGAATGGGATTACCAGGCCCGGAAGTGTTTGTGATCAATACATGATCATCCAGGATTTTTATCCTACGCTTTTGGAAATGGCAGGAATCAAAAATTACCGGACGGTTCAGGAATTAGACGGACAAAGCATCGTCCGGTATTTGAAAAATTCCGGCCTGAGCGATAACAAACGTTCTTTGATCTGGAATTTCCCAAATGATTGGGCAGGCGGAAACCTCGGTGAGGACAATTCCTTTATTACCGCCATCAGGCAGGGAGAATGGAAACTGATTTATTTTGAAAAATACGGCAGACTCGAATTATATAATTTAAAAAATGACATTAAGGAAGAAAATGATCTGTCAACTGAATATCCACAGAAAACAAAAGAAATGGCGCATTTATTAACCCAACAATTAAAAGTAGAGAATGCGCAAATGCCTTCCTTCAAAAGAACTGGAAAGCAGGTAGCATGGCCTGATGAAATAAAGTAAGATCCTATTTTCTGATACCAGATGGTTCTGGTTTATACTCATAAAAGATTTTAAGAATGCCAAAAAGTTACACGTTTATTATTGCAATATTTATCACTACTTCTGCTTTTGCACAAAGAGATACCATTCCTTTAAATGAGAACTGGTTATTTGTAACCAATAAGAATCAGCAACAGGTTCAGCCATCTTTTGCAAATGCTAAAACAGTAAACCTTCCTCACACCTGGAATGTCGGGCAAGGAACAGAAATGTATTATGGGTGGGCCTATTATCAAAAGAAAATTAAAGTGCCGTCTGTCTGGAAGAATAAAAATGTGGTGTTACAGTTTGGAGCTGTAAATCATACGTCTTTTATTTATGTGAACGGGAAAAAAGCGGGTGAAAATATTGGTGATGGATTTGACAAATTTTTTGTCAGTCTTAAAGGCAAATTGGATTACGGTAAAGAAAATACCATTACCGTAGCTGTGAACAATGACTATGGAAGAAACAAAGTGCCATTCGGCAGCTCCTTCGACTGGCCAAATGATGGCGGCATTATTCGTCCGGTGGCAATCATCGTGAGTGACAAACCGGCTGCAGCGTATATTCATACAGAACCAAAACTAAATCTGGCCGATAGTTCTGCAACATTAAAAGTCAGAGTCGGATTCGACCAACCCATAGATAAAAAGATCAGTTTCAATATAACTGTTACAGAAGAAAATCAACCGACAAAAAATATCATTGCTTCAACTTCAGCAAAACCAACATGGCACAATAACGAAGCTGAAGTAGATCTTTCTTTTCAAAAAGTCAATCCCTGGCATTTTGATTTCCCAAACCTTTACCGGGTAACCCTAACCGTTATGGAGGGCAAAAAAGCAGTGGATAAAGTGAGTGCGGACGCGGGCTTCAGGGAAATCAAATTTGAAAATGGAAAGACCTATCTGAATGGTGAACCGGTAAAATTAATGGGTATAGAATGGACTGCCGGTTCCAATCCCCATTTCGGGTTGGCAGAACCTGATTCTGAGATCATCCGTATGGGAAAACTGATGAAAAATGTGAATGCTATTTTTACCAGGGAACATTTTCAGCAAAGCGATGTGTTTTATGATTTTTGTGACAGGAACGGAATTATTGTTCAGCAGGAAATTCCTTTGTGGGGGCCAGAAACACCTGCTAATGATACTATTGGCTCAATTGGGATGAGACAGTTGAAAACCATGATTACTAATCTTTACAATCATCCTTCTATATTTTCATGGGGAGTAGGAAATGAACTAAGAGGCCGCGATGCAGATATGAAACAAATGATTGCCGGTTTGATTACAAAAGCGAGAAATTTGGATTCAACAAGACAGGTGGCTTACGTGAGCAATACGCTGACAAAAAGTTTTTACAATGATCCGGAGTTTGTTCCTGATGCGGCCAATGACGGAGATTGCCTGATGATGAATGAGTATGGTGGAAGCTGGTGGAATATTCCGGTCAGCAAGATTGGCTTTTACCTGGACAGTGTACATCAGAGTTACCCGGATAAGCCCTTTTTTATTTCCGAGTTTGGTCTTTGTGAACCCAATTTCAGAGGAGGCGACCAAAGGCGACTGCAGGATATGATCTATCACATGAGTATATATGAAAGTAAGCCTTACATACAGGGAGCGATCTATTTTGACCTTACAGATTATCGCACTCATTATCCGGGTACGGGGGAGAACAATAAATACAGGAGAAGAATTCATGGAGTTTACGATATGTATGGCAATCCTAAACCTTCTATGAAAGTGTTGCGTGAGCTATCTTCTCCTGTAGAGTTGCCAGGTTTACATCAATGGAAGAAAGGAAAAGTAAGTGTGGAAGTATTGGGAAGCATTGGCCTGCCGCAACATACCGTGAGAGGATACAAGCTATATTTATCCGATAGCACAGGAAACTATAAAAACTATAAAGCTTATGATATTGCTGAAGTGAAACCAGGCCAAAAAGTGTATGTCGAAGTAGATGACCTGTTCAACGGCGAAGGAATTGTAACGGTAGTAAATCCATTAGGATACGTTTGTTCGCAGAAATCTTTTTATAAGACACTGGATTAAGATTTCCGGGATGAATAAAAATATTAAATCAATCTAATAGTTTCTAAATATATTTAAATGAAAAAAACATTCTGGCCTGCTCTTTTGCTTTGTATGCTTTCATTTATTCAGCTGAATGCACAACAAAAACCCAACGTTCTGATCCTCTACACAGATGACCTGGGTTATGGCGATTTAAGTTGTTATGGCGCTGAAGCAATTTCCACACCCAATATTGACTGGCTGGCACAAAACGGCCTTCGTTTTACCGATGCGCATTGTACTGCCTCAACCTGCACGCCATCAAGGTTTTCGCTGTTATCAGGAAGGTATGCCTGGCGCAAAAAAGGCACTGATATTTTACCCGGTAATGCCAATCTCACTATTCCGACCGACATTACCACCTTGCCAAAAGTTTTTCAAAAAGCCGGATATTTAACCGGAGTTGTAGGTAAATGGCACCTGGGTCTGGGAGACACTTTTCCAATTGACTGGAACAGGGAAGTAACGCCCGGCCCCAGGGAAATAGGGTTTGATTATTCGTTTATTTTTCCTGCTACAGCCGATCGCACTCCAACCATTTTTATGGAAAATCAAAATGTGGTTGGATTAGACGCTTCGGACCCGATTGAAGTAAGTTATCAGCATGCTTTTGCCGGAGAACTTTTAGGAAAAGACCATCCTGAAATGTTGAAAATGAAAAGCGATCCGGATCAGGGCCACGATGGTAATATTACCAATGGAATCGGGCGCATCGGTTTTATGAAAGGCGGCAAGCGTGCTGAGTGGACTGATGAAGAACTGGGTTACACTTTTAATACCAGAGCCATTGGATTTATTGATAATAGCTTAAAAGAAAAAAAACCGTTCTTTTTGTACTATGCCATTCATGATATTCATGTTCCCCGAATGCCCGCTACAGAATTCAAAGGGAAAAGCAAACTGGGTTATCGCGGTGATGCAATTCTTGAAATGGATCATACAGTAGGGGTAATTTTAAGGGCCTTAAAAGAACGCGGCCTTTTGAATAATACAATGATTATTTTCACCAGCGACAACGGCCCTGTTCTCAATGACGGCTATCTGGATCAATCACCTGAAAGCGCGCTGAATGAAAATTTCAGTCCGGCAGGAATTTATCGTGGAGGTAAATACAGTGCGCTGGAGGGTGGCACACGAATTCCGTTTATTGTATTCTGGGCAAATAAAATAAAGCCCCATGCAATTACAAATTCGCTTTTTACCCAGGTAGATTTGATGGCTTGCTTTGCAGGAATGCTGAAAGAGAAACTGCCTCCAAACGAATTTACAGATAGTCGTAATTATTTCACAACCCTTACAGGCAAAGAAAACCGAAGCCGGAATTATATTGTAGAGCAGGCGGAAAATATGACGCTGGCAATCGTAAAAGATGGATGGAAATATATTCCGTCATCTAATGGGCCTGCGCTGATGAAAAAAGTAAATATCGAAACCGGATACAGTAAAGAAGACCAGTTATATAATTTGAAAGAAGATCCAAAAGAATTACATAATGTGGCATCGGAATATGAAAAAAAATTAGCGGAATTGAAATCACTACTGCTAAAAACAAAAGCAGAGCTGGAATAAATGTAGTTAGTAATTAAGATCCTTATACAGTAAGAAGAATAATGCATTCGTTGAATTATAGAACAGCAATTGACTTCACCATTATACTTTAATGATCTTACCCAATATATTTAATTAAAATCAAAAAAGATGGCTAAAACCACGATAAAAATATCGGCTTTCCTTTTTCTTTTAATGACTATGCTGAATGCATGTGTTCAAAAGGAAAAACCGGGAGGCAAGCTTCCCAATATCGTCTTCATCATGAGTGATGACCATGGCTACCAGGCGATCAGTGCTTATGGCGACAGTTTGAATCATACACCCAATATTGATAGACTGGCACAGGAAGGGATGTTGTTTAATCGTGCTTTTGTAAATAACTCTCTTTGTGCGCCGAGCCGCGCCGCAATTCTCACCGGAAAATACAGTAACCTGAATGGCATCAAAGGAAATGGGGACGAAGTATTTGACGGCTCACAGATCACCTTTCCCAAATTACTTCGCCACGCCGGATACCAGACAGCCATGATTGGTAAATGGCACCTCGTTTCTGACCCGGCCGGCTTTGATTATTGGAATATCCTTCCCGGCCAGGGCGATTATTATAACCCGGATTTTATTGACTCAACAGGCAGAAAACAGGTGGAAGGCTATATAACAGATCTTACCACAGATAAGGCAATTAACTGGCTGAACAACCGTGACACTTCCCGTCCGTTTTGTGTGTTGGTATGGAACAAGGCGCCACACCGCGACTGGATGCCGGCAATTAAATACCTTCATGAATTTGACAGCGTAAGCATTCCGGTTCCCGCTACATTTTTTGATGATTACAGCACCCGTACCGGTGCAGTAAAAGAACAAAAAATGGAGATTTCAAAATGGCTGGCGCCTAATTATGATTTGAAAGAAAATCTGGGAATTTCTAAAGCTACTGAAAGATTAGATTCCAATTGGATGGGCATATTCGGGCGATTAAACCCGGCTGAACAAAAGGCGTTTATTGAAGCTTATACGCCTGAAAATGATGCATTCAAAAAAGCCAATCTGAAAGGAAAAGAACTTGCCATCTGGAAATACGAAAGATATGTAAAGGATTATTTACGCACGATCCAGTCCGTGGATGATAATGTAGGCCGGATGATGGATTATCTGAAAGAAAAAGGTTTGGATAAAAACACCATTGTCATCTATACTTCCGACCAGGGATTTTATCTCGGGGAACATGGCTGGTTCGATAAACGCTTTATGTATGAACAATCATTCCGTACACCCCTGATCGTCAAATGGCCCGATGTAATAAAAGCAGGAAGCATCAACAATGATCCGGTCATGAACATTGACATTGCAGAAACCTTATTGGACGCGGCTCATATAAAAATTCCTGCTGAGATGCAGGGCAAAAGCATGTTGCCCATATGGGAAGGGAAAAAGCCTGATGACTGGCGAAAATATGTCTATTACCATTATTACGAATCAGGCGGAGAGCATAATGTGGCCAAACACATTGGCATCCGCTCCGACAGGTATAAGCTGATTTATTATTATGAAAAAAACGATTGGGAATTGTATAATCTTCAGAAGGACCCGTCAGAACTTCATAATGTTTATAATGATCCTGCTTATAAAAATATAAAGGATTCCCTGGAAGCAGAATTGCAAACCCAAATGAAAAAGTTTAAAGACAATATTTAAATTCAAAACAGCTGATGAAAAAAATAATTCTCTTTTTCTCTATCTCTACTATTTACTACACCGGTTATTCACAAGACAAAAATGGCATTTCGGTTATTCCGCAACCGGTGTCTGTTTCTTTGCAGAAAGGCCAGTTTGTTTTAAATAACCAAACTTACATTATCGGTGAAAACAAAGCATCTTCTGATATTGCCTCTCTTCTTGCAGTTATGTTGAATCAATCCTTTGGCTTTCCTGTCTCAAAAAAACAAACTGCTTCCAATGAGATCGTCCTGCACATCAATAACAGAACAGATTCCACCTTAGGAAATGAAGGTTATACAATGAATATATCTTCAAAAAAGATCGTTCTTTCTGCCAATAAACCACAGGGGCTTTTTTATGGGATTCAAACATTGATGCAACTTCTTCCGCCATCTAACGGTAATGCACAAACGAAGAATATTTCTTATAAAATTCCATGTGTGACCATCACCGACTATCCCCGCTTTGTCTATCGTGGTATGATGCTCGATGTAAGCCGTCATTTCTTTTCAAAAGAATTTGTAAAAAAATATATTGATGAAATGGCCAAATATAAATTCAATGTTTTTCACTGGCATCTTACAGATGATCAGGGATGGAGAATAGAAATTAAAGGACTTCCGGAACTGACAAATATTGGAGCGTGGCGTGTTGCCAGAACCGGCAAATGGGGCACATTTGAAATGCCTCAGGCTGGTGAAAAAGCTACCGATGGCGGTTATTACACCCAGGATGATATAAGAGAAATAGTAAAATATGCAAAGCAACGGTTTATAGATATTTTACCTGAAATCGATGTACCGGCACATAGCCTTGCGCTGATCGCTTCTTATCCAAATTTGTCTTGTACTAAGGAACAATACTCCGTTTCTCCTCAATATATTCCTGACAGTGTTGATGACGTTCTTTGTGTTGCTAATGATTCTACATGGATTATTTTGGATAAAATATTTACACAGGTTGCCCAACTTTTTCCTTACGGATATGTTCATACAGGAGGGGATGAAGCCAACCGGAATTTTTGGATGAAAGATGCCAAAGACATTGCATTGATGAAAAAAGAAGGAATTACCAAGCCGTCTGAGTTGCAAAGTTATTTTGAAAAGAGACTGGAGAAGCTGATCGTTTCAAAAGGCAAAAAAATGATCGGCTGGGATGAAATTGTTGAAGGAGGATTGGCGCCTGAAGCAGTAGTAATGAGCTGGCGTGGAAAGAAAGGAGGCATTGAGGCAGCGAAGATGGGCCATAAGGTAATTATGACACCGATATTGGAAACTTATCTGAGCCGCAAACAAGGCGATCCTTCTGTAGAACCTTTTGGTCCGGGATTATTGCCATTACGCACCTGCTACCAGTTTGAACCGGTTCCCGAAGGTATTGATCCGAAATTGATTATGGGCGGACAGGCAAGCACCTGGACAGAAAAAATTCCAAATTACAGGCACCTGGAATATATGACCTGGCCAAGAGCGATGGCTATTTCGGAAGTTTTGTGGTCGCCCAAATTTTACCGTAACTGGGATGATTTTGCACTTCGCGCAGAGCGGCATTTTGAATATCTTGATGCAGATTCGGTAAAATATTCGAAAAGTATGTATGATCCAATCATCACTGCGGTAAAAGGAAAAGATGATTCGATGAAAATAAAATTAACTAATGAAATGCCTGGCCTTACTATTTATTATACTTTTGATGGTACTGATCCGGATAACTTTTATCCGGTATACTCCGGGGTTCCTTTACAAATTCCAAAAGGTGCTTCTGAAATAAGGGCGGTTTCGTATAAGAGCGGCCGTTTGATAGGCCGGCAGATTAATTATTTGTTGAGCGATCTGAAAAAAAATTTAGAAAAAACGAGAAATTAAATTAATGAAGTCCTTATCTGTTAAGCATCATTTGGTTTTATTGATAGCTTTATTGTTGTTTTCCTGCAATAACCAAAATAAAACGCCGGCAATGCTACAGGCAAAAAACGATTCTGCCGCTTCCTGCATGATGGTTCCCGCAAGGTTTTCCGCAGCTTCTGCTGATTCTTCTTTAAAATTTAATGGTGATACTTCAGTAAGGGGAATGGTATTTATCAAAGGTGGCGCTTTTATGATGGGCGGAGATAATTCACAGGCAAGCGCAGATGAATATCCAAAGCATAAAGTTCAGGTAAGCAGTTTTTGGATGGATGCAACAGAAGTAACCAATGCCCAGTTTGCAAAATTTGTAGAAGCTACAAATTATATTACCACTGCAGAAAAAAAACCGGATTGGGAAGAGATGAAAAAAACACTACCGCCTGGAACTCCGAAACCTCCTGACAGCATGCTGGTAGCGGCTTCGCTTGTTTTTCATCCGACTTCAGGCCCGGTAGATTTGCACGATTACAGCCAATGGTGGAGTTGGGTCAAAGGCGCTGATTGGAAACATCCTGAAGGTCCGAACAGCAATATCAAAGGAAAGGAAAATAATCCGGTTGTCCAGGTAAGCTGGTATGATGCAATGGCCTACTGCAAATGGGCCGGAAAGCGCTTGCCAACAGAAGCCGAATGGGAATTTGCCGCAAGAGGAGGGTTAAAAAATCAAATCTATCCGTGGGGAAATGAGCCCATCAATTCAGGAAAAGCAAAAGCGAATTCATGGGGTGGCAATTTTCCTTATTACAATGATCGCAAAGATGGATTTAAAACTGCTGCTCCGGTGAAATCGTTTGCACCAAATGGTTATGGTTTATATGATATGGCCGGGAATGTTTGGGAGTGGTGCAGTGACTGGTACGATGCCAATTACTATCAAAGTTTTGGAAATACAATCGCTGTCAACCCACAGGGCCCTTCGAAAAGTTATGATCCGATAGAAAGCTATACACCAAAAAGAAGTTTGCGTGGAGGAAGTTTTTTATGCAACGATAGTTATTGCAGCGGCTACCGTGTTGCCCGTCGCATGAAAAGCAGTCCCGACACAGGTTTGGAACATACCGGGTTTCGTTGTGTAAAAGATGCAAAATAAAAATTTCATTCTTACTTTATAATTAATAAGCTTCAATTTCTTTCAAGTCTTGTTTATAAGGATAATTTTGAATAAAAAAGTGGTAAATTTCAATTATTAATATTTTAGTAAGTTGACAAACTTCTTAAAAAGTTTTAAGAAGTTTGTGCCTTAACTAAATGTTTAATGGTTAAGAAAGAAAATTCTTATAAAAGAAAGTTAATAAAACACTTATACTTTTCTAAACTGCTGTCCTGTGCAGAGTTAAGTGAGTTAACCAATAAGAGTCTCCCTTTTACTGTCAAATATATTAATGAGTTAATTGCAGAAGGAAGTGTCATCGAAACCGGTTTTGCTCATTCTACTGGTGGACGGCGTCCACAGATGTATTCGTTGAATCCTGCTTTAAATTATATTGTTTGCATCGCGATGGATCAACTTATCACGCACTTTTCAATTGTAGATCTGCATAATAATCCTGTATCAATAGTAGAGAAAGCAGATCTTCCATTGCAAAATAATCCTTTGGCATTGGAACAATTGAGAAGCTATCTTATCCAGTTTATCAATAAGTCAAAAATCGACAAGAAAAATATTGCAGGTATCGGAATAAGTATGCCAGGTTTTGTAGATGTAAAAAAAGGAATCAACCATTCTTTTTTGTTTTCCGGTGATGAAAGTATTGTCAGTTTTATTAATCAGGAAATAGATATCCCCGTACTTATTGACAATGATTCGAGTTTAATCGGACTTGCTGAATTAAGGTTAGGGACTGCCCATCACCACAAAAACGCTATGGTGATCAACATCGGATGGGGAGTTGGATTGGGAATGATCTTAAATGGCGAATTATTTCGTGGTCACAATGGATTTGCAGGAGAATTCAGTCATATTCCCGTATTTAAAAACAATAAAATATGCAGTTGTGGAAAAACCGGCTGCCTTGAAACTGAAACTTCTCTATTAATAATTGTTGAAAAAGCAATTGAAGGACTTAAGAAAGGCCGGATGTCTGTTCTGCAAAATTTATCTTTTGATAAAGTGGAAGAATCGTGGAATGCTATTATAGATGCGGCCTCCAAAGGAGATACGTTTGCAGTCGAACTTTTTTCTGAAGCAGGTTATAAGCTCGGTTTGGGAATTTCTATTTTAATCACCTTGCTTAATCCTGAATTAATTGTTTTAAGTGGAAGAGGTGCGGCTGCAGGAAAGCTATGGCTGGCTCCCATTCAGCAGGCGATCAATGAACATTGTATTCCAAAAATTGCTGAGGATACGGATATAAAGACTTCAACTTTTGGACCGAGGGTGAATTTACTGGGAGCAGCGGCGTTGGTAATGGAAAATTTTGACGAGACTTCCAGTCTGGTTAACGGAGTAAAAGTGAAACAGGATTTTAAAAAAATAAAAACTGCTTAATCAAAGAAGAACATGATCGTAATCAACCTTAATTATTTAAAGAAAAAAACAAACGCAATGAAAAAGTTTACTAAAAAATTATTGCTCTTTTCGTTTTTCTGTTTTTGTGCTTTGATCACTTTTGCACAACAAAGAACGGTTACAGGGACAATAAAAGACAACAATGGTGCACCGGTTGCAAATGCCTCTGTGCTTGTAAAGGGCACGAACAATGGTGCTGCTTCAGATGCTAACGGCAAATTTAGTATTTCAGTTACAGGGGCAAATCCGGTTTTGGAAATCAGTTCAGTTAATTTTAAAACCATGGAAGTTGCAGTTGGAAAGCAAACGGATTTGCAAATAACCCTGGAAAAAGGCGATGCTGCTTTGCAAGAGGTAGTAGTTACGGCTTTGGGTATTCAAAAACAAAAGAAATCACTGGGCTATTCTATTCAACAAGTTAGTGGTCAAACACTTTCTGAATCAAGGGAGCCGAATCTTGTAAATGACCTGACAGGAAAAGTCTCAGGCTTACAAGTGGTTCGCTCAGGAAATGGACCGGGCGGATCATCACAGATTCTGCTTCGGGGAAATAACTCCCTGACTGGTGCTTCACAGCCTTTGATAGTAGTTGATGGGATTCCCATGGATAACTCGACAGGACGTGTCGGGATTGGTGCGACAAACGATTTCTGGAATCCATCTTTGGATATGGGAAATGGCTTGAGCGATATCAATGCTGATGATATTGCTTCCATCAGTGTACTGAAAGGGCCTGCTGCTGCTGCACTTTATGGATCACTGGGAGGTAATGGGGTTATTTTGATCACTACAAAATCAGGTAAAAAACAACCAGGATTGGGTATTACTGTTTCCTCTTCGGTTGGCTTTGAAAGTATCTTTACCAATCCGGAAATGCAAAATTCATTTGCTCAGGGAACTAATGGAGGTTATGACTCCTCCTTAACAACGAGCTGGGGGCCAAAAATTAATGGTCAGCAGGTAACCGATTGGAATGGGAAGACCGTTACTTTACAGCCATACGATAATGTAAGCAATTTTTTCAGGAATGGAATTGTTTCTAATCAAAATATTTCCTTCCAGCAACAAATAAATGCTACTTCTGTATATGCTTCCTACAATCGTTTTGATGATAAGAGCATTATTCCGGGTGCAAAGCTTTCCAGAAATAATCTTACAGCCAGGACTGTAAGCAAATTTGGTAATGATGATCATTGGACACTTGATACTAAGTTCCAGTTTATCAATGCTACTGCCAATAACCGTTCACTTGAAGGACAAAATGGAAGCATCTTTGCAACCATTTATAATTTGCCACGAACTTTAAATATCCAGAATTTTCAAAATCCATTGGACCCGGAGGGAAAGATGTTTTGGTGGCAAAAAGGGAGCGGTATGAATCCTTATTGGGCTGCTAAATACAACCTGAATAATGACATCCGTAACCGCTATCTTTTATATGCAACATTAAGACATCAGTTCAATTCATGGCTTACTGCTGAAGCAACTGCCGGTGCAGACTTATACAATACGAATACAGAAGCTAAAACTTATGCAGGCAGCCCTTCGAACAATAGTTATTCCCTGGGAAAACAAACATATCAACAAACCAATTACAGTGGTATGATCACTGCTAAAAAAGATAACCTGTTTGGTAAATTTGGAGGTTCCTTAATGGTTGGCGGCAACCTGATGCATTGGGTGAATAGTGCTATAAATATCAGCGCTAATCCTCTCAGAGTTCCCGATTTATTTTCTGTAACCAATTCAGTAAACAAACCTGGAGTAGATCAACAATACAGCCAGAAGAAAATTAACTCACTTTATGGTTCTGCTGAGTTAAATTACGGCGGTTATTTGTTTTTGAATGGCACCTTCCGCAATGACTGGTCTTCTGCTCTTCTTGCACCACCAAACTATTCCTATTTCTACCCTTCTGTCAGCCTTTCTTATGTGTTCAGTGATATGTTCAAAAACCTTCCTTCCTGGATTAGCTATGGAAAATTAAGAGCATCTTATGCTGCAGCAGGTAGTGACCTGAATCCCTACGAGCTTTACAATACTTATTATATTGGTACCGATCCAAATAATCATACAACAGCCGGAAGAAATTCTGTTTTATATGATTCTACAGTCCAGAGCCAGCTTATTAAATCTTATGAAGCTGGTGCGGAATTAAGATTTTTTGATAACAGAATAGGCATCGATGTTTCAGTTTACAAATCAAATGCTACTCGTCAGTTGATTAATTTGCCAATGGATCCTTTGAGTGGATATAGCTCAATGAAGATAAATGCAGGCAATGTACAGAATACAGGTGTAGAGGTAACGGCTAACGCAAATATTCTTAGAAGCCCTAATTCTTTGAATTGGAATCTGACTTTAAACTATTCGCATAATAAAAATACCGTTCCTGATATCTATCCGGGAGTAAATAAGTATCAGTTGGGCGGTTTTGATAATATTCAGATTTTGGCAGTTGCAGGTCAGCCTTACGGAGAAATTTATGGAACAAAGCTGTTGCGTGTAACGGATCCAAAGGATTCACACTATGGTCAGCCCATACTTGATGTTAACGGTTTTCCACAGGCAACTACTGATATTTCCCTTCTAGGTAATCAGCAGGCAAATTCACTGATAGGTCTTGCCAATTCATTTTCTTATAAAGGATTTGGACTTTCATTCCAAATTGATGCAAGAATAGGCGGTAAAATTTTCTCTCAAACTTTAGATAACATGGAAAGAAATGGTACTGCAGCCGTTACTGTAACAAACGGAAACCGGGATTCAGTTCTTGTACAAGGCGTAGTCATGGATGCTTCGAACCAATATGTTCCAAACACAACAAGAATTTCAACCCAACAATATTGGTCAGCAACCGCAGGAAGAGGAAATACAGGCATTACAGAAACTAATTTGTACGATGCTACCAATGTCCGGTTGAGAAATGTACAATTGAGCTATAATTTCCCAAAAAGAATGTTACAGGGATCATTTTTACAGAAAGCAATTGTTTCAGTTTCCTGCAACAACGTGTGGTTGATTACCAGTCATCTTCATGGATTGGATCCTGAATCGGTTTATGCAACCGGAACTCCGGCAGTTGGTTTCGAAAACGGAAGTGCTCCTACAACCCGTACGTTTTATGTAAATCTTGCCTTAGGGTTCTAATCATTAACCATTTAATTTAATACAATGAAACACATAATAAAAAAATCAAGTTTACTCATTCTCGCAGGCCTGGCAGTTGCCGGATGTAAGAAGATTACCGACATCAATAAAAACCCGACCGCCGCAAGTACGGATCAGGTTCAGGTTGAATATTTTATTGATAATTCAATCATTCACGCTCAAATGAATCCTGGCGTTTCTGAAAGAGCCTTCGTTCTTTACTGGGTTCCCGGAGGCCGTCAGATGGCAGACGCGGATGGTGCTACCTTCTCGATTGCTGATTACAGCGATGAATGGATTGGTGAATATTACGACAATCAATCCGGCGCATTAAATATGATCAATAGTGCTATTGACGTAGCCAAGCAACAAATAGAAAAAGGTACGAGCAAAGAGTACACTAATAATTTGATGCAGGTTGCAAGAATCTGGCGTGCTTACCTGATCAGTGAAATGAGTGACAACTTTGGTCCGATGCCAACATTGGCGTTCCAGGGCAAAAATCCCGATTTTAATGATGTAAAAACTGTTTACTATTATATTTTGGATGAGTTGAAAGATGCTACTTCTAAATTAGATGTAAGTATTGGCGGATTACCCGACGCAGTGAAAAATGAAGATCCTGCATATAGTTTTGATTTCTCCAAATGGCAGGCTTATGGGAATTCACTGCGCCTGCGGCTGGCAATGAGATTATCGGAAGTAGATCCTTCCAAAGCGCAGGCAGAATTCGAAGATGCGGCAAAAGGAGCTTTACTAACTGATAAATCACAAACATTCCAGATCCAGGAAAAACCGGGATGGGATGATCTATCTGGTATGTACAGCCGTTGTTGGTATCAGTTGCCGATGTCCGTTACTTTTGATAATCTTACTGTCAATTTGGGAAGTGTCACTTCAGCCCAGCAAATACCTAATATTATTTCCGATGTTGCCTTACAGGATTCTGCAAATAAACGGATTAAACCGGCAGATTATGCTGGCCAACATTATCCTGCCCAGATGACAACTAAAACCAACAATCCATTCTCGGCATACTGGTTGGACGGTTTACCGCAGACAATTGACCCAAGAGCTTACCAGGTATTTTACATGCCGGGAAACAGCAAAGATCCTTCGTTTCCAAATGGAACATGTGGAGCAGTCAATGCAAATACAGTAGGATTTGTTAAGGATGCAAGCGGAAATACTTTAAAAAATATCGACGCCAAATTCACATGGAATGGTACTCCTGACGGTAATTGGGGAACAAAGGGTGGTCAAGTGAATAAACTATTTCAGGCGATTAATATCGGAGCTGCAACCAGCATGGTGCCTTCTTTAAAAAATCAGTTCAGAACACAATCGGCAAACAGGGTGTTTTTTGGTGCCTGGGAAACCTATTTCCTTTTGGCTGAAGGAGCCGTAAGAGGTTGGGCTACACCTGTTGACGGCAAAACCGCTTATGAAACCGGTATCGCAAAAAGTTTTGAATATTGGGGTGTTTCTCAGTATCTCGCAAACTACCTTGCTTCTACTGACTATAACAGGGATGGAACTTCCGTAAATTGGGATAACACTACAGAGCCAGGTGATTCTCATGTCATGAATTATGTAGATGGAATTACCGGCGCTCCTGGAACAGCAACGATCGCTTATCCAAAAAATACACTCTATAAAAACGGAAGTGTAAGAAATGATCAGCTTACAAAAATCATCACACAGAAATTTATTGCACAAACGCCATGGTTGGCTTTAGAAACCTGGAGTGATCACAGAAGACTGGGTTTGCCGTTTTTTGAAAACGTGGTGCTCGAAGCTCCTATTCAGACGTTGCCGGCGCTCACTTCATCAAACTATATGACCAGCAGTCAACAATTTTTCCCGCAAAGGATGAAATATCCATCAGGTTTGCAAAACAGCAACGTAAATGGTTATAAACAAGCTGTGGATGCACTTGGAGGTCCTGATGAAGTTCTAACTCCATTGTGGTGGGCTCAGCATTAATTTGTCTCTAGTTAAATTTTTCTCATAATCAAGTACAATAGTCAACCTGTTAAAAGGTTGGCTATTTTTTTATACTTTATAATGTAGTTGAAGAAAATAAAATCTAATCTGGCTTGAAGACCTGTTTTAGGAGAAATCAATCCACAACTTTTGCAAGGCTTCTGTAAATTTTAGGGCTTGAGCCGGTGATACTTTTAAACAATTTGTTGAAATTAGAAACTGTTTTGTAGCCACAATTATAAGCGATCTCCGAAATGCTCCAATCTGTATCCAGTAAATATTTGCAGGCAGCGGCAATACGAACTTCGTTCAGATATTCAATGAAACTCTTGTTGGTTCTTTTTTTAAAAAGGCGGCAAAATGATTGAGGAGTAAGATTGGAAATATTGGCAATTGTTCTGAGGTTGATATTTCCTTTAAAATTTTCCTTTACGTATTTGTAAACATCAGCCAGCCGGTCATTTTGGCAATGTTGCAACTGCCCGTTATAACCGTCGCTGGTAATAAAAAGAACCTCTTTTGAATTAGCAAGGATCTGCAGGATTTCAAACATGCCAATGATTTTTTCAAAATCTTTCTTTTGTAAAAGTGCTTTTAATTTTTTGCCGACAAGATCTTTTGTTTTTCCGTTAATGCACATTCCCTTTTCTGCATTTTGAAACAATTCCCTGATGGAAGAAAATTCATTCATCTCATAAAATTCTTTGCTAAATATATCTTTGTTAAGATACAAAACAATTGCTTTTGCTTTTTGTGAGGCGTGACCCTTATAAAAACTTTCGTCGTTCAACCATACATGCGGAAGATTGCTTCCAATAAAAACCATGTCGTTTTTTGAAAATTTACCAATGTTATCGCCAATAATTCTTTTGCCAAAACTCTCAGTGATATAAACCAGCTCCAACTCCGGATGAAAGTGAAATGGCGAATTAAAAAAAGCATCATTTCTTTGAACTAATGATAGATGGCTTCCTGTGCCTGTGCTGATTTCTGTTTGAAGTATTTTCATGATTTTTCCAAGCCTTAAAGGTAATATTTTGTACCAGAAAGATAATATTGGAGAAGGTATATTCTTTTCTTTTATTTAATTTGGAAAACTATTCAGGAACTGGATATCGCCGCATTTTTAAAAGTATTATTTTAATCAAATGAAAGGAAAGATTTTATTTTTTTTGTTACTGTTTATTTCTGTCGGAATAACTGCCCAGAAGAAAAACTTTGCTCAAATCTTATCAACTGATTCAGATGCGGATATTATCAGAAAGGCCGCCAATGTGGTTCCTTCACCAAGGCAATTGCGCTGGCAAAAACTGGAACTCACTGCCTTTTTTCATTTTGGTGTTAACACTTTTACTGACAGCGAATGGGGAACCGGAAAAGAAGATCCGAAAATTTTTAATCCTACTGCTCTCAATGCGGATCAATGGGTGAAAGTGGCTAAAGATGCAGGTTTTAAGCAAGTTATTCTTACCGCCAAACATCATGATGGCTTTTGTCTGTGGCCTTCAAAATACACCGAACATTCTGTAAAATACAGTCCATGGAAAAATGGAAAAGGAGATGTGGTGAAAGAAGTTGCCGAAGCTTGTAAAAGATACAACATTGGTTTTGGAGTCTATCTTTCTCCCTGGGATAGAAATTCTTCTCTCTATGGAACCGAAGCCTACAACGATTACTTTGTAAAGCAACTTACAGAATTACTGACAAATTATGGACGCGTTGATGAAGTGTGGTTTGATGGTGCTAATGGCGAAGGTCCGAATGGCAGAAAGCAAGTGTATGATTTTGATCGTTGGTACAAATTGATCCGGAAATTACAACCAGCTGCAGTCATTGCAATCATGGGCCCTGATGTTCGTTGGGTTGGCACTGAAAGTGGCTATGGCCGGGGAACAGAATGGAGTGTTGTTCCCATTAATAATCTTGATGCTAACACGATCGCTTCCAATTCCCAAAAAAGTATCGCCTTCAAACCGGAGGGCGATATGAGGGGAGATGACCTCGGAAGCCGTGATAAAATTTTAAATGCCAAAGGTTTGGTGTGGTATCCTGCAGAAACGGATGTCTCAATCCGGCCCGGATGGTTTTATCATGACAAGCAAAATGTTCAAATAAAATCTCCTGAAAAATTGCTTGATATTTATTTTCATTCAGTTGGAAGAAACAGTGTCTTGCTAATGAATATTCCTCCTGATAAACAAGGGTTGATCAATAACGCAGACATCGAAGTTTTGAAAAAATGGAAGCAATTACGCGATGATATTTTTTCTAAAAATTTTGCTGAAAATGCAAGAATTATCTCTTCAAACGGAATCAGAATGAATGCACTTACTGATAAAAATTATAACACCTGGTGGACAACAAAAGGCGCCGACACATCGGCTGTCATTGAGTTACAGTTAAATCAACCTACAACATTCAACGTACTGATGTTGCAGGAAAATATTTCTGTCGGTCAGAGAATTGAAAAATTTGATGTTGAATACTGGAATGGAACTTCCTGGCAAAAAGTAACTGAAGGAACAACAGTTGGATACAAAAGATTATTGCAATTCCCAAAAATTACAACGGGCAAAGTCAGAATAAAAATTTTATCTTCAAGGCTCAATCCAACACTTTCAGAGTTAGGTTTGTTTTATCAAAAAGAAAAAGAGTAGAAGATATTTTTTTTCTGCTAAGAGCTTTAATTGCATTTTTTATTTTCAAAGAATTGAAACATAAACAAAATACTTTTTTTAACCACTGAAGAATTACTTCTAAAATTCGAACTATGAGCATTGACAAAAGATTGCTGATTATTCTCATTGTGTTATTTCCATTTTTTGGAATTGCGCAGACAAAAATCAGTATCATTCCGCAGCCTGTAAGCGTCACAGCGGAACCCGGGAATTTTACTATTGATAAAAACACCGCGGTTATTTTTAACACTAAAGAGAATGATTTGAATCATGCCGCTAAATTTTTCAATGCATTCATAAAAAATGTTTCTGGCTATTTGTTGCCTTTTAATATGAAGAAAAATAAATCAATTGTTCTGGAAATAAAAAAAACAGCAACGATTGGTGATGAAGGTTATCTGTTAGATGTTTCGCCAACTTCCATAAAAATCACTGCAAATTCAAAAGCAGGGATTATTTATGGGATGCAATCTGTTTTTCAAACGCTTCCTCAAATCCGTACCAATGCTGCATTACAAGTCCCTTGTATGAAAGTGACTGATTATCCTTCATTCAAATGGCGCGGCATGCATCTGGATGTTTGCCGTCATTTTTTTTCTGTTGATATGATCAAAGAATACATTGATCTTTTATCAGAATACAAATTCAACACTTTTCATTGGCATCTTACTGATGATCAGGGTTGGAGATTGGAAATAAAAAAATATCCGAAGCTCACTTCTGTTGGAGCATGGCGTGCAGACAGACGCGGTATTGCATGGAGTGAAAGCCAGCCGACCCAAGCAGCAGAGCCAGCCACTTATGGCGGTTATTATACCCAGGATCAGGTCCGTGAAATTGTTGCTTATGCAAAAGAAAGAAACATTACGATTGTTCCGGAAATAGAAATGCCGGGACATTCGGAAGCTGCAATTGCGGCGTATCCGTGGTTGTCCTGCACACAACAACCCCAGACAACAATTACCGGAGGAGTTTACCCTCCCAATATTCAATCAAACTATTGCCCGGCAAATGACAGCGTTTTTATTTTTTTAGAAAATGTATTGACAGAAGTAATGAATTTATTTCCATCAAAATATATTCATGTAGGTGGTGATGAAGTAGATAAAACGCCGTGGAAAAATGATCCGCGTTGCCAGGCTTTAATGAAGAAACTGGGCGACAGCAGCGAAGAGCAGTTGCAGAGTTATTTTATCAGTAGAATTGAAAAGTTTTTAATTGCTCATCACCGCAAATTAATTGGCTGGGATGAAATTCTGGAAGGCGGATTGGCGCCTGAAGCAACTGTCATGAGCTGGCGCGGAGAGAGTGGAGGAATCAAAGCTGCAAAAATGAAACATAGTGTGGTGATGACTCCAGGAACGCCACTTTATTTTGATCATTACCAGGCCGGCCCTGCCGGTGAGCCTCTTGCTATTGGCGGTTTTAACAGTTTAAAAATGGTTTATGATTACAATCCGATTCCCAAAGAATTGGACTCAACTGATGCACAATATGTATTAGGTGCGCAGGCAAATGTCTGGACTGAATTTATTTCAACCCGCAAACATTTGGAGTATATGATTCTGCCAAGAATGCTGGCTCTTTCAGAAGTTTTATGGACCCCTAAGAATGAAAAAAATTACGAAGATTTTTATAATCGTTTGCAAAATCAATTCATTTCTTTTGATGAAAAAGGTTTTAATTATTGTCCGGGAAATTTTACGGTTGCCATAAAGCCTGTTTCACAAAACGGAAAATTATCAGTAACACTTTATTCTGAAATTCCCGGCGCAGAAATTTATTTCACAACTGATGGAAATGATCCGGATGCAGGAAGCAATAGATACGAGAATCCGATCCGAATTGATTCATCAGTTACGATAAAAGCCGTGATCATTGAAGACGGAAAAGTGATGGCAGCAAAACCAGCGGAGCAAAAATTTGTCATGCACAAAGCGATTGGCAGAAATGTGACTTATACCAATCCGGAAAGTAGATATTATCCCGCGGATGGCCCTAATACTTTGACTGACGGAGTAAGAGGCACAAATGCTCCAGGCAAGTATTGGCACGCATTTGATGGAAATGATCTTGTTGCAACAATTGATTTGGGAGAAGAAACTTCTGTCCAAAAGATTACTATTGGATGCTTGCAACATTATGCCGATTGGATTTTTTTACCACGATCAGTTACTTATGAAATTTCAAATGACGGAAAAAATTTCATCAATTTGAGAACTGTAAAAAACATGATTTCGCCTGATGAAAAAAGTGCTATCATCAAGGATTTTACCGTTAATTTTCCTGAACAAAAAGCCAGATATATTCGCGTTACTGCGCAAAACATTGGGGTTTGTCCTAAAGGCCATCCTGGTGAAGGAAAACCAGCCTGGATTTTTGCGGATGAGATAGTGGTACAGTAACCATATTTCGATTTTTCTCTTTCGAAATTATAATCGATTAAAAAAATAAAAAATAATGAAAAAGATTTTGCTGATTTTAATGCTTCTGGTTTGCATTCATTTTTCAAATGCTCAAACATCTGCCAAAGCAAAAACAGATTTAGCGCCAACGCCTCCAATGGGTTGGATGACCTGGAATTATTTTGGTACCGGTATCAATGAAAATATTATCCGCGAAATTGCGGAGGCGATGGCATCCTCCGGAATGGTAAAAGCGGGATACGATCACATCATGATTGACGATGGTTGGCAAGGCGGAAGGGACAATAAAAACAATATCATTCCTGATCCAAAAAAATTTCCTTCAGGAATAAAAGCGCTGGCCGATTATGTACATTCTAAAGGAATCAGACTCGGCATTTATTCAGACGCGGCGCAGCTTACATGCGCAGGTTATACAGCAAGTCTGGGCTTTGAAGAACAGGACGCAAAGACGTTTGCTTCCTGGGGAATTGATTATTTGAAATATGATTATTGCCATGCGCCTTCTGATTCCAACACTGCAAAAATCCGGTATAAAAAAATGGCTGATGCTTTAAGAAATAGCGGAAGACAAATTGTTTTCAGCATTTGCGAATGGGGCGGAAGACAGCCCTGGTTTTGGGCTGCAGGAGTTGGAGGGCAATTGTGGCGAACTACCGGAGATGTTCGTGATTCCTGGGGCAGTATGATGCACAACCTCGACATTAATGCAAATCTGGAAAAATTTGCAGCCCCCGGACATTGGAATGATCCTGACATGCTGATCGTTGGGCTTCGCGGCAGCAAAGGGCCTGCAGGAGATTTGGGCGGAACCGGTTGTAACGATATCGAATATCAAAGCAATATGAGTTTGTGGTGCATCATGGCTTCTCCCCTCATCGCCACAAATGATATCAGGAATATGAATGAAGAAGCCAAAAGAATTTTATTAAATGATGAAGCGATTGCCATTGATCAGGATGTGCTGGGCAAACAGGGAGAAAGAAAGATAGCAGACAGCGTTTGGAATGTTTTTGTAAAACCTCTGGCAGACGGGGATGTTGCAATTGCAATTTTAAACAGAAGTAGCGCGAGTCAAAATGTCTCCATTAATTTCAAGAATTTAGGTTTAGATGATAAATATCAAGTCCGTGATTTATGGCAACATAAAACGACCGGGATTGCAAAAGGCTTCAAAGGAAAAGTGTTGAGTCATGAAACTAAATTGTTGAGACTGAAGAAAATTTCTTCCAAATAGATCTCGATTTTGAAAAAAATTTCGTCATTATTTATTGGCTTACTGTCAACGCTTTTTGTGTCTGCCCAATCTGATTTGCAATTAAAGTTTAATGAGCCTGCATCAGATTTTACGCAATCCATTCCTTTGGGCAATGGCCGATTAGGTGCGATGGTTTTTGGAAATCCTGATCATGAAAGAATCGTTTTGAATGAAAAGTCAATGTGGTCGGGTGGTGTGGAAGATCCCAACAGGCATGATGCTTATCAATATTTGCCACAGATCCAAAAATTATTGCAGGAACAAAAAAATAAACAGGCGCAGGATTTACTGCAACAACATTTTATTTCAGCCGGAAAAGGCTCAGGCTTTGGAAACGGAGCGCATGTAAAATTTGGTTGTTATCAAATACTATCCGACTTGTTAATTAACTGGAAAGATACCACTTCAAAAGTTACTGATTACAAAAGAACATTGCAAATAAATCGGGCATTAGCAATCACAAAATGGAAAAGAAATAACATCAATTATAAAGAAGAAGTTTGGGTAAGTGCGCCGCAACAGATAATTATAATTCACCTCATTGCTGATAAACACGGGGCATTAAATTTTGATCTTTTTTTAAACAGAAAAGAACGGGCAACATTTTCATCAAACGGGAATTCAATCGTTATGAAAGGTCAGCTGGATGGCGGAGACGGGGATGCAGGAATCAATTTTGCAGCGTATGCCGAAGCGATTGTTCCTGGTGGAAAAGTAATTGCCATTGAGAATGGATTAAAAATTTTCGGTGATAAAGAATGTATGATCATCATTGGTGCGGGAACTGATTTGAACTGGCCAAATGTTGAAAAGCGTGGCCCTGATCCATTGCCAATGGCTATCAAAAAAGTAAATGAAGCATCAAAATTATCAGCAAAAGTTTTGCTTGAAAATCACATCAATGATTTCCAATCTTTCTTTGATCGTTGCTCATTAAAATTTAATTCCAAAGAAAATGACTCAATAAAAAATATGAGTACCACAGAACGCCTAGGTCGTTTTGCAGAAGGAAACAGAGATGTTACCTTGCCCGCTTTGTATTTTAACTTTGGTCGCTATCTTTTGATCTCAAGTTCAAGGCCTGAAGGACTTCCGGCTAATCTGCAGGGATTGTGGGCAGAAGAATATCAAACGCCGTGGAATGGCGATTATCATTTAAACATCAATGTTGAGATGAATTACTGGCCGGCAGAGATTACCAATCTGGCTGATTGCCATTTACCTTTAATTCATTTTACCGAACAGTTAGTGAAGCCTGGAGAAAAAACTGCAAAAGCTTATTACAATGCTGGTGGTTGGGTAGCACATGTAATCAGCAATCCGTGGAAGTTCACCGCTCCGGGAGAAGGTGCAGAATGGGGATCAACATTAACGGGTGGTGCATGGTTGTGTGAACATTTGTGGCAGCATTATATTTTTAATCCGGATAAAAAATATCTGAAGGAAATCTATCCGGTTTTAAAAGGTGCAGCGGAATTTTATACCAGTATTTTAATTGTTGATCCTAAAACAAACTGGCTGGTAACTGCGCCTTCGAATTCTCCTGAAAATACTTACATTATGCTAAATGGTTTTCATGGACAAACTACAATGGGGCCAACAATGGATATGCAAATCGGAAGAGAATTATTAAGCAATACAATTGCCGCCGCCAACATTTTAGGCGCTGATAAAAAGGTTACAGACTCTTTTAGAAAAATAAAATCGCATTTAGCTCCTGATCAAATCAGTCCGGCAACAGGTGGCATCCAGGAATGGATTCGTGATTATAAAGAAGCGGAGCCACATCATCGCCATGTTTCCCAATTGTATGGGTTATATCCCTATGATGAGATCAATAATGAAACACAGGAATTGAAAGCGGCGGCAGAAAAAACGTTGACCAGGAGAGGAGATGAAGGAACCGGATGGTCAAGAGCGTGGAAAGTAAATTTCTGGGCAAGATTAGGAAATGGAGATCATGCACTAAAAGTTTTAAAAGGCTTATTGGGACCCGCTTTCACACTGGACAATGGTTATAAAATCATTGGTCCGGGAACTTATCCAAATTTATTTTGTGCACATCCACCTTTTCAGATTGATGGAAATTTTGGAGCTACTGCTGCTATCGCTGAAATGCTTTTGCAAAGCAACGGAACCAATTATGCAATCCGTTTTTTACCTGCATTACCTACAGATGAGGGCTGGCAAAATGGTAGTATAACAGGCATGTGTACACGAAATGGTTTTGAAGTAAATTTTCATTGGTTAAATGGCCAATTAAAAGATGCGATGATTATTTCAAAAGGCGGAAAGGATTGTTTTGTAGAATTACCGGAAGGATTAAAGATTTATAATGCTGCCGGAAAAAAAATAAATTGTAAAAAAGTAAGGAATGGAATTGTCCGTTTTCCAACCGAGAAAGGCGATAAATATTTTTTGAAATCATTTTAATAAATGCATTTGATTTTATGATTTAAATTTCGGACAATCGTTTGCATGAATCATTATCTGGAAATTGATTTATTTTAACGACATTATTTACCAAATCAAAAGAATTTATCTCTAAAATTATTTTGTTATGAATAGAAAAGATTTCATCAAAAACACCGCTTTGGCGGGAGTTTCATTTTCGCTGTTTCCAACAACTAATATTTTTGCAACAGGCAAAGATGTACCAAAGGTTAGATTGGCAATTATTGGCGTTGGTGCCCGTGGGAAAGGGCATTTGGATTTGGTGCTGAGGCGTGATGATGTGGAACTTGTCGCCATTTGTGATGTAGATGATAGGGTACTGAATGAATCAAATGCGATTATTGCAAAAAGTGGCAAAAAAATGCCACAGATTTATACAGGCGATAATTACTCATGGCAAAAAATGTTGCAAAAGGAAAAGCTGGATGGGGTAATAATTGTAACGCCATGGGAATGGCATAAACCGATGATCCTGGGTGCTTTGGAATCAGGCCTGAAATATGTTGCCACAGAAGTTATTCTGGGGATCACTTTGCAGGATCATTGGGATGTAGTGAAAGCTGCTGAGCAACATAATGCTCATGTGATGATGCTGGAAAATGTTTGTTATCGCCGTGATGTGATGGCAGTTTTGAACATGGTTCGCCAGGGTTTGTTTGGTGAATTAATTCATTTGCAGGGTGGCTATCAACATGATTTAAGGGAAGTATTATTTAATGATGGTGTTCATACTTACGGCCACGGAGTTGAGTTTGGCGAAAAAGGTTTTTCTGAAGCGCATTGGCGTACAGAACATTCTATTCACCGGAATGGTGATTTGTATCCGACTCACGGTATCGGACCAATTGCTCAATATATTGATATTAATCGAGGCAATCGTTTTACCTCTCTTTGTTCTTTTTCTTCCAAAACAAGAGGCTTGCATAATCATATTGTGAAAGTTGGCGGTGAAGATCATCCGAATGCAAAAGTGAAATTTAAAGCCGGCGATGTGATCACCACTTCAATCAATTGTGCCAATGGTGAGACCATCTTATTGCAACATGACACTTATTCTCCGCGGCCTTATTCATTAGGTTTTCGTGTACAGGGTACCGAAGGGTTGTGGATGGATGTGAACAACAGTATTTACATCCAGGATAAATCAGAAAAGAATGACCAATGGGATAATGCTCAATCATGGTTTGATAAGTATGATCATCCGCTCTGGAAAAGATGGAGCAAGGAAACGCAAGGCGCAGGCCATGGTGGCATGGACTTTTTTGTCATTCATGCTTTTGTAGAATCAATTAAAAGGAAAACGCCAACACCAATGGATGTGTATGATGCAGCGGCTTATAGCGCGATCACGCCATTGAGTGAACATTCAATTACTTTGGGAAACCAAACGGTTGAATTTCCTGATTTTACTGAAGGTCAATGGATGTATCGCAAGCCGGTCTTTGCTTTGAATGATGAGTATTAATTTAAAATAACTTGTTAAAGCTTATTGGTATTTTTTCTAAAACGAATTTGAGCAAACGGTTGCTTGAAAAGTTTTTTATTTAAATCAGTAGTTTTAATCCATTCTTTTTTTTAAGACGAATTAAAATGATGACTAAAATAAAATGGCTTCTTGTTGCCTTTATCCTAACTGGGTTTTCTTCATTTTCACAAACTATTCCACGAACCATTTGCAATGATTGCTGGAATCCTGATTCTCTCGGCAATCATCGTGCTGTGATTGACTTTAATGGCAAAGGGAAAATTGCCAAAGTCATCATTGCGTGGAGAAGAAGAGATGATCATCCTGATCAAAAAAGGATTATTATTGAAGATGTAAAAACTCACCAAAAGGTGTTGAACGTAAAAACGTTTGGGATTGATCGTGAGTTTGCTGAGATTGCTTTTGAACCTGTTTCAGGTAATGGAATTTATTACGTTTATTATATGCCTTATAAAAATGAAGGTAGATCCAATTATCCGAAAGGAATTTATTTAAAACCCGAAAACACCGCCTCAGAAGAATGGCTTCATTGTGTTGAAAATCAAAAAAATATTCCGGTAGCTAAAGTAGTAGAGTTTCAGTCTATCAACACTTTCAACAGCTTTAATCCGATGGAAATCATTGCCACAAAAAAGGAAACAGGACAAATAATTGAACAAAATAAAAACCAGCAGTTCCTGATTTTTCCTGAAGACCGTTTGCATTCTATCAGAATGAAAACAGATTTGCCTGAAAGATGGATAGAAAATGGCAATAAAACTTTGTTTACTGATACAGCCATGAAAGGAGAGAATTTTGCGTATCAGCTGGGTATTTACGCCTTATCGGATATTAAAAATATCGCCGTTCATTTTTCTGATTTAAAGAGTGCAGGCGGGAAAATTATTTCTGCAAAAAATATGTCGTGTTTAAATACCGGCGGAACAGATTATACCGGAAACCCTTTGCATAAAATTGTTGATATTGAAAAAGGAAACGTGCAGGCGTTGTGGTGTTTGATAAATGTTCCGGAAAATACTTCCGCCGGAAAATATTCGGGAATAGTAAGAGTTACCACTTCCAATAATTCTTCTTCAAAAGAAATCAATGTCACAATTGTTGTAATAAATAGAACCGCAAAAAATCACGGTGTAAACGAAGCCTGGAAAATGACAAGATTAGCCTGGTTGAATTCAACAATGGGACAGGAAAACACTGTTATTCCTCATTACACTGCCTTAAAAGTTTCAGGAAATACCATCAGTTTGCTGGGAAGAAAAGTGATCCTGGATAATTCGGGTCTGCCCAAACAAATTCAAACTTTTTTCACGCCGGAAATGACCGGGTATCAAGATGAACCGAATAACCTTCTTGCAGAAGGAATGCATTTTCATTTCACTAAAAAATCAGATTCAAAAGATATTTCATTAAAAAACGAAGGACTAAAATTTACGCTGCATCAACCGGGAACCGTTCAGTGGACGTCAACAAGTTCGTCGGATGAAATAAAAATGGTAGTGAATGGATCATTGGAATTTGATGGTTTTGTTTCTTATAAAATAAAAGTTACTGCGTTAAAAGATGTTGACCTCAGCAATATTTCCATGCATATTCCCTTTGAAAAAAAGGAAGCGAAATATATAATGGGATTGGGGTTAAAAGGAGAGCAACGTCCTGATAGCGTTTTATGGAAATGGGATGTGACGCATAAAAACCAGGATGGAGCATGGATTGGAAATGTAAATGCAGGATTGCATTATTCGCTTCGCGATGAAAATTATGTGCGTCCTTTGAATACCAATTTTTATTTGCAAAAACCTTTGCTGCTGCCCACTTCATGGGGGAATGACAACAAAGGCGGGATTGATATTTTTCAAAAAGGAAAATCCATTTTATGTGATAATTACAGCGGTCCACGAAGCATGAAAAAAGGTGACGTCCTTTATTTTAATTTTAATTTACTCATAACTCCTTTTCATCCGATTAACACGGATTTTCAATGGGCCACCAGGTTTTACCATGCTTACAAGCCGATTGACACTGTAAAGGAAACCGGTGCGACGATCATCAACATTCATCATGGCAATGCGATCAATCCGTATATTAATTATCCGTTCATTGCATGGAAAGCAATGAAATCTTATATTGATTCGGCTCATGCAGTTGGCTTGAAAGTAAAGATATACAACACAATTCGTGAACTTTCTGATCACTGTTATGAAACGTTTGCGATGAGAAGCTTGAATCATGAAATTTATTCTTCAGGAAAGGGCGGGGGCTTTAGCTGGCTGCAGGAGCATCTTGGAAATGATTATATCCCAGGCTGGTTTGTGCCTGAATTAAAAGACGCAGCGATCATCAATAGCGGTATGAATCGCTGGCATAATTATTATGTGGAAGGTATGAACTGGCTGACACAAAACGTGGGTATCGATGGAATTTATCTGGATGATGTAGCCTTTGACCGCGTTACCATGAAACGTATCAAAAGAGTGTTGACAAAAGATGGACATCCGGGGATTATTGATTTGCATTCTGCCAATCAGTACGACAAAGCCGATGGATGGAACAACAGTGCAAATTTGTATATGGAACACTTTCCGTATTTAAACCGTTTATGGTTTGGAGAATATTTTGATTACGAAAATAATTCTCCTGATTTTTTTCTGACAGAAGTAAGCGGAATTCCATTCGGATTGATGGGTGAAATGCTGCAAGGTGGGGGCAATCCATGGCGTGGAATGATCTACGGAATGACGAACAGAATGCCATGGAGCGACAATGCAGACCCACGCCCTATCTGGAAATTGTGGGATAATTTTGGAATGAAAGGAAGCGAAATGATTGGTTATTGGAGCGACAATTGTCCTGTGAAAACGAGCAATACAAAAATCCTCGCAACCGTTTATAAAAAGAAAGGCAAAGCATTAATTTCAATTGCAAGTTGGGCAGATAATGGTACAGAAGTAACATTAAAAATTGATTGGAAAAAATTAGGCATTAATCCGGCAAAAGCAACGATCACGGCGCCGGGAGTAAAAAATTTTCAGCCTGCAAGAATTTTTAAAGTTGGAGAAAAAATTCCTGTTGAAAAAGCAAAGGGATGGATGTTGATTGTGAAGTAAGAGAAGGAAAAAAGTGATTAGTTATCAGTATTAAAAACTTTTGTCAATTTATAAAACAAGTGAAAATGAAAATATCAAAAATTAATTGTTTCTTTCTCCTGATTTTTCTCTTCTTAACCAACATCCAATTCTCTTTTGCCCAGCAGAAAACAGAGAATATCATCATTATCACCACAGATGGATTTCGATGGCAGGAAGCTTTTGGTGGAATGGATTCTGCGATCGCAAATAACCGGAAATTCAACCAGGGCGACAGCGATCTTATTTATAAAAAATATTGGGCAAATGATGTAACTGAAAGAAGAAAAAAATTGCTTCCATTTCTGTGGACTACTGTTGCTTCTACTGGACAAATTTATGGAAACAGAAATTTTGAAAATAAAGTGGATAACGCAAACCCTTACTGGTTCTCGTATCCAGGTTACAGCGAAATTTTTTGTGGTTTCGTTGATACCCTCGTTAATTCCAATAATTATAAAAATAATCCCAATACAAACGTTCTTGAATTCATTAATAAACAACCGAAGTTCCGCGACAAAGTTGCGGCCTTTGGTGCCTGGGATGCATTTGACAGAATTTTAAATAAGCCACGTTGTGGTTTTCCGGTTGTCACTGCCTTTACACCTTGTGGAGGAAAAAACCCGACTGCAAAAGAACAACTGATTAATGCCATGCTGAAAGACTCTTATAAACCGTTTGACATGGAAGAATGTCTTGATGTATTTACCCATTATGAAGCGATGCAAGATTTGAAAACACGAAACCCAAAAGTGCTTTACATCTCTTATGGAGAAACTGATGAATGGGCACATGCAGGACACTACAAAGATTATCTCGAAGCGGCCCATCAGTTTGACGAATGGGTAAAAGACATCTGGCATTTTATTCAAAGTGATCCTCAATACAAAAACAAAACTTCTCTATTCATCACTGTTGATCATGGTCGCGGTGATCAGAATAAAAATGAATGGACAAGTCATGGAAGTGATATTGCTGATGCGCATGAAATTTGGTTTGCCGTGATGGGACCTGATACTCCGGCAAAAGGTGAAATAAAAACTGAAATGCAGATTTATCAAAAACAATTTGCACAAACAATCGCTTCTTTATTAGGATTAAAATTTACTTCGGAACATCCCGTCGCTGATGGAATTCCAGGGATAAAATTATAAAATGCGCAATCGGTTGCCTTCCTATTTTTCGATTCATTTAACTAAGTTTGGAATACTTTATTTTGTATACTCCTTTTATTATGAAGAAAATAATTCTAGTACCCTTCTATATTTTGATTTTTATAGCGACTGCTTTTGCCCAGCAAAAACATACGTTCGAAATTAAAAACGGGGATTTTTTATATGATGGGAAACCGCTGCAAATCCATTCCGGTGAAATGCATTTTGCAAGAGTGCCTAAACCTTACTGGCGGCAACGTTTACGCATGATGAAAGCGATGGGATTGAATACCGTTGCCACCTATGTTTTCTGGAATTATCATGAAACTTCTCCCGGAGTGTGGGATTTCAAAACAGGTAACCGCAATATTGCGGAATTTATCAAAACCGCCGGTGAAGAAGGTTTAATGGTGATTTTGCGTCCTGGCCCTTATGCCTGCGCGGAATGGGAATTTGGCGGCTATCCCTGGTGGTTGCAGAAAGAAAAATCTTTGGAGATCCGGTCCAACAATCAGCCTTTTTTAGATTCATGCAGAACGTATATCAATCACCTTGCTGCCGAAGTAAAAGATCTTCAAATTACTCACGGAGGTCCGGTTATTATGGTGCAGGCTGAAAACGAATTTGGTTCTTATGTGGCGCAACGAAAAGATATTTCCTTGAAAGATCATAAGGCATACAGCGCTGCCATTAAACAGCAATTATTAGATGCGGGATTTGATGTTCCGCTTTTCACGTCCGATGGAAGCTGGTTGTTTAATGGCGGCACTATTGCCGGTGCTTTGCCCACTGCAAATGGTGAAGACAATATTGAGAATCTGAAGAAAGTAGTCAATGAATATCACCATGGCGAAGGTCCATATATGGTAGCAGAATTTTATCCGGGTTGGCTCGATCATTGGGCCGAACCTTTTCAAAAAGTTTCAACTGAAAGCGTAGTAAAACAAACAGAAAAATATTTAAAAGCCGGTGTTTCTTTCAATTATTATATGGTTCACGGCGGAACAAATTTTGCCTTTACAAGTGGCGCCAATTATGATAAAAATCATGACATTCAGCCCGATATTACCAGCTATGATTATGACGCGCCGATCACTGAAGCTGGCTGGGCAACACCGAAATACAAAGCGCTTCGCCAATTATTTGAACAAAATGTTTCTTATAAAATTCCACCAATTCCAGATCCCATTCCGGTGATTGAAATTCCTTCAATCAAATTAAATAAGGCGGTAGATCTTTTTGAAATAAAAGAAAAAATTACGCCGGTTGTGAGTGATACTCCGGAAACTTTTGAAGAGCTGAACCAGGGCTATGGCTATGTTTTATATAGCAAACATTTTACGCAACCGATCAAAGGAAAATTAGAAATAAAAGGGTTAAGAGATTATGCGCTTGTTTATGTGAACGGTGAAAAAGTTGGAGAATTAAATCGTTACTATAAAAATTATTCCTGCGATATTGAAATTCCTTTCAATGCAACACTTGATATATTAGTTGAAAATATGGGAAGGATCAATTACGGTGCTGAAATTATTCATAATCTGAAAGGAATTATCAGTCCTGTGATGATTGATGGCAATGAAATTACCGGGAACTGGAACATGTATAAATTTCCATTTGATCATCAGCCGGATCTGCAACATTACGGCGATACATACACAAAAAATCATCCGGTGATTTATAATGGTTCATTTATCCTTTCAAAAACCGGTGACACATTTTTAGATCTGAGTGAATGGGGCAAAGGAATTGTTTTTGTAAATGGACACAACCTTGGCCGTTACTGGAATGCAGGTCCACAACAAACTTTATATTTACCAGGTTGCTGGTTGAAAAAGGGGAAAAATACCATCAGTATTTTCGAACAAATTAATACAAAAGAACAAAAAGAAATCAGTGGAATCAGAACACCCGTTTTGAATGAGTTGAACAAATAGCGGAATTTAATTTTAGACTGCCCTTCTCAACCATATTTATCAGGGAAATAATCCTTAAAATTATTGTATAACCGGTTTATCTTTTATCTTTTTACCAGTAAATGATTTTAATTTCCAATCTTGAAGTCGACTGCAGAGAAGGCAAAGCCATTTATTATGTAATGGAAATTTATCTTACCAGAGGGAAACGTGATGAACTCTAAAAAAGCGCTTACTCAGTATAAAAATACTCAATATAAAAATTTTGTACCCACAATTTCAGCTTTAACAATATGCCCAAATACACACTGCTAAAGTATGCAATAGCAGGAAGCAGAGCTACGGTATTTCGGATACCAACATACTTCTCACTATTACATGTTCAAGGTTATAAGATTGCTTGATAAATTTCGTTTTCTTTGATCAAATTATTGTTGAAGTAAAAGCGACAGGAGAAGTAATAAATAAAGATAATGTAACACAAGCGTTGATTATCTGAAAGCTTTTTCTTGCGGAGTTGGCTTAATTATTAATTTTGGCTAAAAATCTTTTAAAGGATCAGCGATTGATTTTTTAATATTTATGGCCGCGGATCTCATGCAGTAAACACTGATTCGAAAGCTGGAAAACGGTATAATTTATTGTTATCTAAATCTTGCAAAACGATCTTATCAATCTCTCAAATCCGTGGACTGTCTTTATTCTGTTAAAAAAATCCATGGATATCTGTGTAGTTCATGGTAAACAATAAAAATATGCAAAACGAAAACCAGCTAGATCACAACGAAATATTTGACCTTGCTTTCCGCTTTGTTACCGAAACAAGCGAAAATATTTTTCTTACCGGAAACGCCGGAACGGGGAAAACGACCTTTCTGAAATATCTGAAAGAAAATTGTTCCAAAAATATCATTGTCGCTGCCCCAACCGGTGTTGCGGCCATCAATGCCGGTGGCGTAACGTTGCATAGTTTATTCCAATTGCCTTTCACTCCATTTTTGCCAACTCCATTTTCAAAAAAGGAATTACTCGGAAAATTAAAATACAATTCGCGCCGGCAGGATCTTTTTCGCAAAATGGATTTATTGGTGATTGATGAAATCAGTATGGTTCGTTGTGATACAATGGATGCTATTGATACAATTTTAAGATCGGTTCGTAGAAAACAGCAGTTTCCCTTTGGTGGTGTTCAATTGTTGTGCATTGGCGACTTATACCAGTTACCGCCAGTAGCCAGGCGCCAGGAGTGGAGTATTTTACAGGAATATTATTCTTCGGAATTCTTTTTCGACAGCATGGTGATCAAAGAACAAATGCCGATGCTGATCGAACTAAAGAAAATTTATCGGCAGAAAGAAGATTCGTTTGTAAATCTTTTAAACAAGGTGCGCAACAACAACATGAACGCGGACGATTTTGAAGATTTGCATCTCCGGTACTTTCCGGGTTTCCGGCCGGCACAGGAAGAAAAATATATCACACTAACCTCCCATAATAACCAGGCAGACAATATCAATTACAGCGAATTACAAAAATTATCTGCGCTGTCATTTACCTATAATGCCGAAATTCAGGATGATTTTCCTGAGACAATGTTCCCGGCAGAAGCTTCTTTGGTTTTGAAAGAAGGAGCACAAGTGATGTTCCTGAAAAATGATACTGAAAAAAGATATTTTAATGGAAAAATTGGGGTGATAAAATCATTGATGCAGGATGAAATTATTGTGAATTGTGATGGTGTTGATATTTATGTTTCTCAGGAAACATGGGAAAATACACGCTATGTTCTAACCCCAAACGAAGGCAGGCTGGATCAGGAAGTTTTGGGAACATTTACTCAATTTCCTTTACGGCTTGCGTGGGCAATTACGATTCATAAAAGCCAGGGCCTGACATTTGAAAAAGTGATGATTGATGCAGGCGCAGCATTCAGCAGCGGGCAGGTTTATGTGGCTTTAAGCCGTTGCACCAGCCTAGACGGGATTGTGCTTTTATCAAAAATTCCATCTTCAGCGATCTACAGCAACCAAAATGTGATCAAAGGACATCAAACGCTTGCTCCAAAGGGTTCTTTGGCAGAGAGGTTTGAGGGGGCAAGACAGATTTTTACACAACAATTACTGGAAGAAATTTTTTCTTTTAATGAGATCAGCACCATGGTGGATGTGTTGGATTTCAGGATCAGAGAGCAACGTGAGAAATTGAATAAGGGTGCTGTGGAATGGATCAATGATTTTAAAAATGAATTTATTGCGCTTAAAAAAGTCGGATTAAATTTCATTTTTCATACTGGTACTTTTATGAAAAAAGAAGCGGTGATTGAAAAAAATACAGAACTTCAGAAAAGGATCAATGACGCAGCAAATCATTTTGGCCCAAGGTTTCTAACTTTACAGGAAAACATTCAAAATCATCCTTTGATTACGGAACACCGGGACCCGGCGATCATCATTAATGAATATCTGAACGAGTTATTGCTCCGGCTTCACCTTCAAAATTATCTTTTGCAGTATTGTAAAGAGCCTTTTTCTGTTACAACTTTCTTGCAGCACAAAATAAAATTTAGGCAACCGAAATTGAATCTTTCTGTTTATGCAAGCGGCAAAAAACAAAGTTTTTCAGATATTCCGAATGCTGAATTATTTGATACCCTGAAGCGTTGGCGTGACATCGTTTGTGAAGAAAATAACATTCCGATTTATTTAGTTGCCAATCAGAATGCTTTAAAAGAAATTGCGGCTTATTTGCCATTTACAAAAAAAGATTTAATGCTGTTAAGCGGCTTCGGAAAAGCAAAAGCGGAAAAATATGGCGATGAGATTTTAGATGCAGTTAGAAGTTATTGCGACAGAAACAAGCTTGAAAGCAATATGGCAGCAAGAGAAGGAAATCCGAAAAGAGGGCGGAAAGAAAAATCATTGGACGAAAAAATTGCATCGAATATTGTCAGTTTCAATTTATTCAAAGAGGGAAAATCTATAGCAGAAATTGCGAAAGAAAGAAATTTTACAATCACAACTATCGAAGGCCACCTCGCCTCTTTTGTAGCAACCGGAGAATTGGATATAAATAATATGGTTCCTGCAGAAAAGCAGATTTTAATAAAAGAAGCCTTAAAAATTCACGGCCGTGAAAATTTTAAAACTTTAAAAGAAAATTTGCCGCCGGATATCAGTTATGGGGAAATAAGAATGGTTATGGCGGCTGAGAAGATGGATGACAGAGCCTGAATTTTATTTTCTGAGAAAAACCAGGAATTGATTCAGATGGGGCACGCTCTTGTTTAATGATGGGAAATAATTACGAAAAGGAGAACTAGAAGTTTAGTGATTGAACCTGTTTAAAAAAGACCATAGCAGACAAGGTGAAGGGTAGCCGGTTTATTAATTTTTGTTTACAAACATCAGTTTTTTGTTGCTGTAGCACGACGGGCAGTTAAAGCTCCTTGGGCTAAAAAAAGGATCAACTGGTGGTGATACAATTCCAAAACTTAATGCAATTTATACAGGACAAAGAGCGATAAGAGAAATAATCTGCTCCATTTTTTCTTTTTTATTCCAATCAATTCCCCTACTTTTGCACTCCCAAAAAAGTTCTTTATAGAATCCCGGTGATAATCGGGAAAGAATGGGAGTCCTAATCCCGGAGTTTCGGGACGGACGTTAACACCAAAAATTTAAAAAATGGCAAAAGAAATTACAGCCTACGTCAAGCTTCAGTGCAAGGGCGGACAGGCTAATCCGGCACCACCAATTGGCCCGGCGCTCGGTTCAAAAGGTATCAATATCATGGAGTTTTGCAAACAATTCAACGCAAGAACCCAGGATAAACAAGGGAAGGTTCTTCCCGTTCTCATCACAGTTTATGGCGATAAATCTTTCGATTTTATCATTAAAACACCTCCCGCTGCTGTTCAGCTAAAGGATGCTGCAAAAATTCAGTCAGGAAGCAAAGAGCCTAACAGAAATAAAGTGGGCAAAGTCTCCTGGACACAGGTAGAAGAAATCGCTAAAGATAAAATGTCTGACCTAAACGCATTCACTCTCGACAGCGCCATGAAAATGGTTGCCGGTACAGCGCGGAGTATGGGCCTGACCGTTGAAGGAAATGCCCCGTGGGAAAAATAAATTGTAAAGAGAAAAACTTTTGAAAAAATGATCACAAAAAAAAGAAAAGAAGCCAACGCTAAAGTGGATGCCAATAAGGCTTACTCATTAAAAGAAGCTTCGGCGCTGGTAAAAGAAATAAATACTACCAAATTTGATAGTTCTGTAGATCTTCATATCCGTCTTGGGGTAGATCCTAAAAAAGCGGATCAGGCTGTTCGTGGCACCGTTTCGCTTCCTCACGGAACTGGTAAAACGAAGAAAGTACTGGTGCTTTGCACTCCCGATAAAGAACAGGCGGCAAAAGATGCCGGTGCTGATTTTGTTGGCCTTGATGAATTCATTTCCAAAATCGAAGGCGGCTGGACTGATGTGGACGTTATTATCGCCACTCCGTCAGTGATGCCTAAGATTGGACGTCTTGGTAAAGTATTAGGCCCAAGAAACCTGATGCCGAATCCCAAAACAGGAACCGTAACCAA
>Ga0157370_10000334_pt1 | contig 59226 bp, 55 predicted proteins | sample C35metaG_FD_113463 | JGI IMG/M metagenome (GOLD analysis project Ga0157370, IMG submission 113463) | Corn rhizosphere microbial communities from Kellogg Biological Station, Michigan, USA - C3-5 metaG | ecosystem: Host-associated > Plants > Roots > Rhizosphere > Soil | place: USA: Michigan...
CAGGATTCTTTTACTACACTAACAAATATTACTTTGCAGCATCGGTGCCAAACATGCTAAAAAGTAAACACCTTGATTATGCACCGGGTAAACAATTCGGATCAGAGGAATCACACTACTTTATTACGGGTGGATATGTATTCCAGCTTACGGATAACTTAAAGATGAAACCATCGTTTATGTTGAAATCATCGTTTAATGTTTCTCCATCATTTGACGGATCATTAAACTTCTTATTCTTTGAACGCTTTGAGATAGGCGCTACCTACAGGATTGATGACAGTTTTGGCGGTATGGTAAACTTTGCCATTACCCCAAACTTAAGAATAGGTTATGCCTACGACCATATCGTGTCAGACTTAAATGTAACAACACCGGCCTCTCACGAGATAATCCTGTTGTTTGACCTGAACTTCCCTAAAAAAGTATCACGTTCGCCACGTTATTTCTAATCTAAAAGCGACTTAAAGAAAATGAAGAACTTATATATTACACTTGGACTTGTTTTAGCCACGATGGCTGCAACAGCTCAGACAAAGGAAACCGAAAGAGCAGATAAACTATATGCTAAACTGGATTATATAGATGCTGCTAAAGAGTATCAAAAACTTGAAGCCAGCCCTTATATTTACAAACAAATAGCGGAGAGCTACTACAATATATTCAACTCTAAAGAGGCGGTGCAATGGTATGCTAAAGCAACTGCTACACAGCAGGAAGCGGATATTTACTATCATTATGCTCAAATGCTTAAAGCAGAAGGCAAATATGAAGAGGCTAATGTTCAGATGAAAAAATTTGCTTCTATAGCACCAAGCGACCAAAGAGCAATTTTATTTAACCAGGATCCTAATTATCTTCCTAAACTAAAAAGCCAGTCAAAACTATTTGATGAAAAAGTACTTGACATCAACGATGACAAATACGGATCATTTGGCGGAGTATTAGCTAACGATAACAGCTTTTACTTCTCAAGTACAAGAAACACAGCAAGAAAGAAATACGGTACTAATGAAGAACCATTCTTAGATCTTTATACTGCTACTTACAACGCTAACGGAACATTCAGTGAGCCTGTACCTGTATCAGACCTGAACACTAAATGGCATGATGGCCCTGCAGCTTTAAGTGCAGATGGTAAAACAATGTACTTTAACAGTGAGAGTTTCAACGAGAAAAAACAGTTTGAAAAAGATAAAGCGATGAACCTTAAACTTGGTCAGGTTTTCCTTTACAAATCGGTAAAAGAAGGTGACAAATGGGGTGAAGCACAATTATTGCCTTTTAACAGTAAAGAATGGTCTACACAGAATCCATCTATAAGTAAAGATGGTAAAACACTATACTTCTCATCTGACAGAACTGGTACTATAGGTGGCCAGGATATCTGGAAGGTAGAAGTTAAAGCTGATAACACTTATGGAGAGCCTGTAAACTTAGGTCCAAAAGTGAACACTGAAGGAAAAGAAAGTTTCCCTTACATTACAGATGATAATAAACTATATTTCTCAACTGACAGACCTGGAGGTCTTGGAGGTCTTGATGTATTTGTAATTGATTTTGCTAAAGGTACAGACGCTAAAAACGTAGGTGCACCTGTAAATACTGCAAAAGATGACTTTGCATTTAGCTTCAATACAACTAAAAACATCGGATTCTTTTCAAGTAACCGTAGTGGTGTAGACAAACTATACCTTGCTACGCCTGTTTGTGGTGTAGAAGCAGCTATCGTTGTTAGAGACGTTAAAACAGGTAAAATACTTCCTGGTTCAAGAGTTGCAATCCTTGATGAGAAAAACAATGTTATCGAAACAAGAACTGCAGGAGCAGATGGTAAAGTGGATTACAGCATAGACTGTAACAGGGCTTACACAATCCAGGCTACTATGAGCGGTTATGAAAATGGAAGTTTCCCGATTGCTAAAACTAACGGTGGTACTGTGAACGTTGCAGCTGACCTGAAACCGATAGAAGAGATTGTTACAGAAAAAGAAGTTGTTCTTAACCCAATCTACTTTGAATTTGATAAAAGTAACGTAACTCAGGAAGGTGCGTTTGAACTTGACAAATTAGTTGAGGCTATGAAAGCAAATCCTGAAATGGTTGTTATGGCAAAATCGCACACGGATAACAGAGGTTCTGATAAGTACAACATGAGCTTATCTAACCGTAGAGCTAAATCTACAGTTCAGTACATCATTTCTAAAGGTATCGCTAAAGAACGTATCTCTGGTCAGGGATATGGTGAGAGTGAGCCTAAAGTTAACTGTGGCGAAAACTGTACAGAAGAGCAGCATGCACAAAACAGAAGAAGTGAGTTCCTTATCGTTAAGAAATAATTTTCGATACAACGCTTAACAAACCAGTCTATAAAAAAATCCTGCCCATATGGGCAGGATTTTTTGTTTTATAAAGTGATGTAGTTTTTTGAAGAAAAAAGTATTTAAATGGGTTTATTTGTGGTTTCCGGCTCTTACAGAACTTTACATTTAGCTTTGAATGAACCGATGTACATGCAGCCGCGTCAGCGGATGGCAGGATAAAGGTGAAAGCAGGACTGCCGAGGCCAAATGTGCCCTTAGTTTCCTGCTTTAAATAAAAAAGCCTTCCCTGTTGAGAAGGCCGGATATTATATATTGTCACTTTGAAACCATTCTGCAAAAGAAGTGTCGGTTTCCTGTAGTCGAAGTGAATGTAAGGCAATGTTGTGAGGTACCCTGCTTTTTATTTTCTGTGCAAAGTCAATCACCATGTTTTCGCTTGTAGGCTGATATTCTACTAATATAACATGATGTCCGCGTTGTTCAAGTTCGTGCGCAAGCTCTACGTGAGGTGTGTTTTTATTGAACACAGTAGCATGGTCAAAGATATCCACGATCTCTTCTTTCACTATTTTTTTAAGGTCTCCAAAGTCGATCACCATACCGAATTTTACATTGGCAGAATCGGTTATTGGTGAGCCTATTACTGTTACTGAAAGCTTATAGCTGTGTCCGTGCACATTTTTGCATTTGCCGTCATAGCCGTAAAGTGCGTGTCCGGTTTCGAAAGTAAACTGCTTGGTGATCCTGATTTTGCTCATTGTTATGGTATTAAGCCTGCAAATTTACTAAATAATATGCATCATTTTGATTTATTATAAACCTATTGGTTTTCAAAGTATCTTTGAACGTTTTTATTACATTTAGCTATGGACGATTTACAGTTAAACCCATTGTATGAAAAAGTTATTGATGACCTTATGGGACAGCAATACAGTATTGTTGATGATTTTTTTACGAAAGAAGAAGTACGATTTTTGCGTGCTGCACTTTTAGAAAAATATGATGAAGACAGGTTTAAGAAATCGGCAATTGGCAATCAGGCTAATGAAAAAGTTGTTGATGCTATAAGGGGGGACTTTATTCTTTGGCTGGATGAAAATAATGCTAATAATGCCGAAAACCGGTTTTTCAACAAACTGAATGACTTTAAGGATTATCTTAACCGTACTTGTTTTATGGGTATTAATGAAAAAGAATTTCATTATGCATTATATCCTGAAGGTACTTTTTACAAAAGGCACTTGGATACTTTTCAGAATGACAGCCGGAGAAAGCTGTCTATGGTTTGCTACCTGAATGATGAGGACTGGAAACCCGAATATGGAGGCGAGCTTACAATATATTTGGATGAAAACGGTTTAGAAAAAGCAATAAATGTGTATCCTGTACAGGGAAGAATGGTGGTGTTTGAAAGCCAGATACTGGAGCATGAAGTAAAACCCGTAAAGCGTGAGCGTTTAAGCATTACGGGCTGGTTAAAAACGAGAGGATAGTTATTTTTTAAACTGTCCCAAAGCTTTTTTAGTAAAGTCTGAAAGTACAAGACGTCCTGATATTTTAGCCCTTTCGGTTAAAAGTGTATCCCAGTTTTCGGTGCCTTCCCATAATACTTTTTTCATGTCGGCTAAAGCTTCAGGATTATAACCAGCCAGTTTTTGGGTAAAAATATCCAATTCCTTATCTAACTCTTTTACATCTTCTAAAACTTTTGCATATAAGCCTTTTTCCTGTGCCCAGTAGGCATTTTTCCATTCGTGGGCGGCAAGGGTCATTTCAGATAAAGCTGCTTTACCCATTTTACGCTCTACCGCAGGAGCAATGACAAACGGACCGATACCAATAGTTAATTCTGAGAGTTTAACAGCACTGTTTACCGTTGCAAGTGCATAATCACATGCTGCTGCCAATCCTACTCCACCTCCAACTGCCTTGCCGTGTATTCTGCCTATGATAAGCTTTGAGCATTTACGCATTGCATTGATAACGTTTGCAAACCCCGAAAAAAATATAGCACCCTCCTCAAGTGTTGCTACCGCTAATAATTCATCAAACGAAGCTCCGGCGCAAAAAGCGCCGTCACCTTCGCTTTTTAAAACAATAATATTTACCTGCGGATTATGACTAAGCGTGTTGAGTTCGTCGGTAAGGCGTTGCAAAAGTTCGCCGGGAAAAGAGTTGCTTGCAGGATGCCCGAACTCTACTGTTGCTATGCTGTTTTCAATTTTTGTATATAGAGAACCGTTAGGTCGTGTGGTTGTTGTCATATTGTTATGAATTTGAGGTAAAATTAAATTAAATGTCAAAAAACAGCACTATTATTTTAAAAAGATTGCATTTTGAAATTTGTATATTGGCTATTAATTATACTATATTTGCGCTGACTTAATGGGGATGTAGCTCAGCTGGCTAGAGCGCTTGCATGGCATGCAAGAGGTCGTGGGTTCGACTCCCATCTTCTCCACTTTTATGAATTTTAAGGCTTTTTAAAACAAAGAAAATCATTCAAAAAGTATCGTAAAACCTGCAAAATCAATGTTTTGCAGGTTTTTTTGTTTTTAAATAGCTAGCAAAATTTTCAAAAGTGCACAGAATATTTGTGGCAAATTTGTGGCACATTTAAAAATCCTGAAATGTGCCCAAAATGGGCTTAACTATTTGTTTGTCAAAATGTAAAGCTGTTTAACGGCTTGATTTAAAAGTGCTATAATTCTACTTTTATTAATATTAAAAATGTTGAATTATGTTAGAGCAAAGTTTGAAATTTCTTAGTCCCTCAATGGCTTCATGAGGGTTGATGGCTTCAAATTCAAAAGTGCTAAAACCATTCATTTCAACAAACTGCTTATAATTGTTATTGGCGGCAAATTTTATTTTAAAGTAAACGCTTTAAGTGCCTTGCTAGTTCAATACACCTTAAATAATGGGAAAGTAACCCAAATGTAAAAACAAGCAGTAGGGGTTTTGACTGATGTTTCATAGCTGATAATATACTATAGGTGGTTGGACAATTTACAATTTGTGGACGTAAAAGCATTCTTCCTTATGATTTTATTAATAAAATTTACAAAAGCATAATTCGTCCAATTAAAAAAGGCTGCCTTCGGGCAGCCTTTTAGTCGATTTGAACTATTTACCGTTTCTTGACAATCCTTTTAGTCGTCTTCTCAAGATCGGTAGTTATTTCCATTATGTATACCGCGTCTTCCAGTGATCGAACGTCCACACTTTCAGAGACAGTATTCAACTCCTGTTGCTTCACCATCCTGCCGTTTACGTCGTAAATAGACACTTTAGCATTTTTATGGTTAGCGATGTCCGGTATCCTTATGAACACTTCGGAAGAAGCAGGGTTAGGATAAACGCTTATCCCGGCAAAGCGGATATCTTTCACGTTAAGCGGAGGGGAAACCACCACGATAACTTCAGCAGAGCTGCAGTTGGCAGGGTCAGCCACTTCACAGATAGAGTAGATTAGGGTGTAAGTTCCTTCCGGTGTCACCGCCGGAATGGTAAGTACGCCTGTAGCGCTTATCATTGCACCTGTAACACCATCGTTATCTACCATTGATATGATCACATCGGTGTCATTCACCGCTGCGCCATTTAGCATGTCGTTTAATGTAACATCACCTGCGATACCGCCCACACCCTGGTTGATCACGATAGTGCTGAAGCCATCGTCTACCGCAAGGATAATGTTATCCACGCTAAGCATCGCTGCACCTGAAGTTGTAGAGCAGGCATCGCCGTTAACCAACACCACCCTGTACATGTTGCCATCAAAGCCCGATGGTATAACGATAAGGGTAAGTACATCGGTTGTAGCGCCTACATATTCAGGGTCTGTGCCGCCGTCGGCAACATCAGTCCAGTCTGTTCCGTTAGTGCTCACCTGCCACTGGTAGGTATCCACGTTGGAAGCATCTACAGAGAATGCGGCGTTGCCGCCTGTAGTAGTGCTCACATCAGCAGGCTGTACATCAATGATGATAGCCTCAGGCTGGGTAATGGTTACCGACTGTGTAGCCGAACAACCGTTAGCGTCAGTCACTGTTACAGTGTAAGTACCAGCCGCAAGGCCGTTGGCCGTAGCCGCAGTACCTCCCGACGGAGCCCATGCGTAAGTATAAGTGCCAGTACCGCCTGTTACGGCAACTGTAGCCGAACCGTTAGTACCACCGTTACAAGAAACATTTACCTGGGTACCTGCTGTAGCATTAACCACAGTTGGCTGCGTGATAATAAAGGCTTGTGTATCCATACATCCGTTAGCATCTGTAACGGTTACTGTATAAGTACCTGCCGCAAGGCCTGTAGCTGTAGCCGCAGTGCCTCCTGACGGAGCCCATGAGTAGGTGTAAGCGCCAGTACCGCCTGTTACGGCAACTGTAGCCGAACCGTTAGTACCACCGTTACAGGAAACATTTACCTGGGTACCTGCTGTAGCATTAACCACAGTTGGCTGCGTGATAATAAAGGCTTGTATATCCATACATCCGTTAGCATCCGTAACGGTTACTGTGTAGGTACCTGCTGCAAGGCCTGTAGCTGTTGCTGCAGTGCCTCCCGAAGGAGCCCATGAGTAGGTATAAGCGCCAGTACCGCCTGTTACGGCAACTGAAGCTGAACCATTAGCGCCGCCGTTACAAGAAACATTTACCTGAGCGCCTGCTGTAGTATTTACTACAGTTGGCTGCGTAATTGTAAAGGATTCCGCATCAGTACATCCGTTAGCATCCGTAACGGTTACTGTATAGTTACCCGCCGCAAGGTCAGTGGCCGTAGCCGCAGTGCCTCCTGACGGAGCCCATGAATAGGTGTACCCGGGGGTACCGCCTGTCACGGTAACTGTTGCCGATCCTGTTGTGACTCCATTACAAGCAATGTTTGTTTGTGAACCTGCTGTAGCGTCAAGTAAAGCCGGTTGCGTAATGGTTACACTTCCCGTTGCTGTACATTCGTTAGCATCTGTAACGGTTACTGTATATGTACCTGCGACCAGCCCTGTGATAGTAGCAGTTGTGTCTCCGTTACTCCATAGGTAAGAGTAGGGTGCAAGGCCACCATCAGGAACTATAGTAGCGGTACCGTTCGATTCTCCAAAGCAGCTAACATTAATACGGGATGAAGTTAAAGTAACCGCACATCCCGAAATTGTCTGTACAAGAGTATTGGTCGTATTGGTATTGATGGCGGCATTGTAATCAAAATAGATACTTGCGGCATTGCTAAAGACATCTCCGGCCACCAGTGAGGCTTTAGTTTTTATTTTAAAGGCCACGTAACCGTCATTGTCTTCATCGTTGAACGGAAGATTGATGTTGTCAAATACAAATTGCACACGTCCGGACTGTATTTTGGTTGTATACAGATGGCTTCCGCTTACCGGCACCAAAGACGACAAATCAAACTTATCTGTGTCGATAAAGTCTTCTACAACTACATTCTGAGCGGCGAAAGTTCCGGTATTTTCAAAACGAATCATATAATGAACAAATTCTCCAACCTTCTCAACCGGAATGCTATTACCTTCCAGACAAGTTTTGTCGTTTGGATCATGAGAATTAAAAACGATTTGTTTAAGAATAAAAGTATTGTCTGCTGGTGTTTCATCTGTCGCAACGTAAGAAACATCTGTGGTAAAATTAAGCAACGTGCCTGAGTTGGTCGGCGGTGTTTCCGTGGTGCTGTTCAGGTTTAGGATGAATGTAATTTCTTTTGATTCAAAGGGCTTTAAGTCCGAAAAATTCCAGTTAAGCGTACTGGGCGTTTGCGAATCGACAGCTGGCACACCAGAAACAAATTCAGTAACGTCGCTATTAAACGATATACTTACCGTTCCTGATTCCACCTGATTACCCTTGTTATGGTAAACAATTTTGTACTTGGCGTCAAAGCCTGGCCGCGCGGTATTCAGCGGCAGCAAAGTAATTTCAAGGTCGTGGTGCGTGCCATTTGCGCTAAGGCAAAAGTCCTGTGAAAAAGGACTGGCCTGTGTTGGAAAATTAACGGATGCACTGGCCGGCATACTGCTTAAAAAGGCATTGTTTTCAAAAACCGGCGTTATAGTGAAATTGCCTAGAGGGACCGTTACAGTATAGTTTCCGGTAACATCCGGGATAAAATCCATGCCGCCGTCTGCTGAAGCCACGTGTAATTTCAAATTAGGAAAAACAGGATCTGTAGCATCGCAACCGTTGTTATCGGCATCAAGAGTGTTTTGGCCCTGGATCATGAAACTTTGGTTGCCTGTTAAACGAACTGATCCGTTGCAAAAAATACCGTTGTATTTGGTAAAATCGCCGGCAACCATTATTTTGCCATCTGCCTGGAGCAATATTGAATTTACCTCACCGCCTGTAAAACCGCTTCCAGTATCAAAACTGGTATCAAGCGTTCCGTCGCTATTAAATCTCTTAACCTCGCAATCAGCTGTGGTATACTGCTGCGGCCGTTGGATGACCAGGATTTTATTGTCTGGCTGCACTACGACTTGCCGTGGATATCTATCGTTTGTATACAAGGCTTTAACAAACGAATCATCAAGGCTGCCATCGCTGTTGAGCCTGGCCAGGTTGTAGACACCTGTACCCAAACTATTGTAAAGCACCTTGCCGCCAATGATGATCTTTCCGTCTGACTGCAAATCCATAGCACTAACGAACAACCAAATTCCGGAAGCATTAAAACTGGTGTCAAGGCTTCCGTCCGGATTTAATCTGGCGATCCTGCCCGCGGGCGCATCCAGGTAATTTGAAAAGCCGCCTCCCACAAGGATCTGGCCGTTGCTCAACAATTTCAGGGTATTAATGGACCCGTTAAAATCAGCATTGACTTGAAAGCTATTATCCGGTGTACCATCTGTATTAAGCTTTTCTAAATGATTTTCATAGGCGATAAGCAGTTTGCCGTCAGGAAGTGCCAGCATGGCACGGATGTCGGCGCTTATATAGTAGTTAAAAGTCGTATCCAGTGAAAAATCTGTATTGTATCGGATCAGCTTAAACAATTGCGTATTATCACTCGGACCTGAATAATATTCTTGCAAAACCACGAGTTTACCGTCTGGCATGAGCACGCCGTCGCGAAATAAATTCTTATCGCCTTCAGGATCGGCCAGCGCTGAAATTGCAGGACCATTAAACAAATTCTCGTGGTAGGCCAGTGTCCCATTTCCGCAAATGCGTTTGACTCCATTGTGGTATTTGCGGTTGCCCCGGTTTTGGAGTCTACCTAAAATCAGGAATTCATTGTCACTTTTTTGCAGGATTTTCTTCCCACCGTAATGCGTGGTTTTTTGCTCCTCGGTTTTAAGGTTTCCCTGAAGATCCAAATGGATGAATTTGTAATACGTAAAAATCTGGCTGTTAATGACTCGTTGCACCCGCATCCTTGCCACGACTTCATTGTCACCGGAAGCTTGGAAAGCTTCCAGAAAAGTGTTCGGTTCAATTGGGATCGTATAAGTTTCCTGAACGATGCCGTTGGTATCTGTGTGGACCATTTCAGTGGTATTCAACAGATAGTTTGGCTTGATCATTACCAGCGTTTCATCAGGTTGCACTATAAAACTTCCTGCCGGCGGCGTGAAGGTTGTATCTAGCGTGCCATCAGGGTTAAGCCTTATAAAGCCCTCAAAAACATTATTATAATTGTACTCAGCAAAGCAGCCAGAAATAAGAATCTTGCCTGTTTGCAGAACCCTGATCTGATAGCCGTAAGTGGAACAACTGTTTGAAACGTTTGAAAACCCGCCGCCGGTGCTAAACGAGGAGTCTACAGCACCCGACGCGAGATAGCGCGTAAGGCTGACTTGAATGTTACTCCCATAGCCCATAATGTCAAGTCCCAACACCTTACCGTCTGGCTGGACCGCAATAACATCTAACTCATTGCTGCCAAATGCTTTAAATGTCATATCTACCGAACCGTCGGCGTTAAGCCGCATCAAATTTGTAACCTGAAAATTAGCAGCGTGTTTTCTGATCAGGAAATCGCCGGCCACTAGGATTTTTCCGTCAGGCTGTACCAAAATGTTAGTGATCTTGTTAATGCTAAAGAGATCGTATGTTGAATTGAAACCTGCGTTAGAGAACTGAAACGTATTGTCAAGGGTTCCGTTGCTATTGAGCCTGGTAATTTTTTGAACCGGAGTACCATTGTAGGTCGTGAAATAACCGCCTACCAGCACTTTATCGTCAGCTTGCGCGGCAACGGCAAACGAATAATTATTAAAACCGCTTCCCTGCACAAAACCTTCATCCACTGAAAAATCTTTGTTCAGGCAAATGAAACGGCCAGGAAGTGGATTTTGCTGGTTATTATTATAAGAATTGTATGAAGGCATTCCCGTGGCAACGACCTTTCCTGTGGAAAGCACTGCGAATTGTGGAGCGATACCTACACTTTGCAATTGTGGTACATAATCCCGAAATTCAAAAGTCGGATCAATAGACGCCGGGTTCTGCGCATTGGCCAGACTAAAAATAATTAGTAACAAATAGTAGATTTTTTTCATATAGCGAGAATTTGCCTCCAAATATAAGTTATAATTTGAATTGAATTGTTAACAAATAAATGATTATTTAAGTTCGACTCAAATGTAAAACTAATCCATCATCGCTGTAATCAAGCAGTTAAGTCTCGCATTCCCAGTACGTATCGAATACATTATATAACATTATAATCTTTTTAAAACCGCTTTAATACGTTTTGAGAATTGTCTCGCAAGGACCACGATTATAAAAACGCTAATTACGCATTACCTTTTTTGAAGAAGATATCAGTAAAAAATACTTCCATAGAAAAGTATATTAATGCTTATCAAAATTATTGTTGGAGGTTACTACCAACATAAATGATTATAGATTGGCTCCATTTCATATTTTGGCAATGCAAGGACAGGTTTATAGAGATAAAGCCATGAATGGCTTATGGAGGCTATTAGTCAGAGAGATATGCGGGGGAGATAACGAACTATTTATAATAACACCCTACAAAATTGTTGAACTTAACAATCAAGAAAGTTTTGAGGACGCTATCAACTGGTGGACTGCCCTAACCGAAAAGGGTGCGAGGGAATGGTAGTGAAGCCATACAACTTTATATCTTATCGTTCTGAAGGTCTTCTACAACCGGCTATTAAGTGCAGGGGAATTGAGTATTTGAGAATTATATGGCCCCGAATATGATGCGCCTGAAAATTTACAAAGACTTAAAAATAGGGGATTGTCCCGAAAACAATCATTAGCACTGCGTGAATTTGCCCTCGGCATAGAAGGTTTGGAGCGCTTCGTAAGCAAAGAACCTTTAAGAAGAATCCATGAAAGCGTATTTCGTGTTCTGGCATTAGAGAGTGAAGACATAGACCATAGATTATAAGCATCTATCAATTCGCTTTAGATCTGTAATAAAATGGTTCGAAAATTGTCCCGTAAGGACCTTCTTATATCGTGGACGATACGGTATTCGAATCATAGTATGGCTAACCAGCTGTTTTGGAAAGTTATTACGACATTAGCAAATGTGTGGCAAAATCGTGGCGCAGGTGAATTTAGCTAACTTAAGTGTCTAAGTACACAGAATGTTAGCTTGTTCTGTTCGACTATGTTCCCCTCCACTATTAAACTCCGTAAGTATTTAGCAAAAAAAATATTTTACGGAGTTTTTTTATTCTGTTTCACGACATATTTTTACTACGTTTATATAGATCTAAGCAGAAAAGCTTAATTAAAAAGTTAACAATTTAAAAATAAAGTTATGAGAGCAATCAATCCCTGGATCAACTTTAATGGAAATGCTGAGGAAGCTTTCACTTTTTACAAATCGGTTTTTGGCGGAGATTTTACGAAGGTAGTTCGCTTCAAAGATCTTTCAAGTGCTGAATTTCCGGTAGGAGAAGAAGATGCAGATAAAATAATGACCATTGCTTTGCCGATTGGTAAAAACAATGTGTTAATTGCCAATGATGTCCCGGAATTTATGGGACGGGTAAGTGAAAACGAAAACAGGTCCAAAATAACAATTAGCGCAGAGAGTCGTGAAGAAGCAGACAGGCTTTTTAGCGGACTTTCGGCAGGTGGAAATGTAGAAGGGCCTATGGATGAAAGTCCCTGGGGAACGTACGCCGGAATGTTTAGAGACAAATATGGTATTGAATGGATTGTGGAATTTGATCTAAATTATAGCGGGTAAATTTAAAAGGTCTAAAATAGCATAAGTGTCCGATTAGAATTCCTTCTTCTCTATATAATCAAAGCTCCGAAATTCGGGGCTTTTTATTTTTAATGCTACAGGTACTTTCAATAAAAATAAACTGATTTCTATTTTAATATCTTTGTAATCGCTTCTATATAAAAAATCATATTAGATGATCATTAAAATGGAAAAAATATGAGCAATGCTAAACAGTTATCAGCCGAACAACAAGAAGGACTATTCAAAGTATTAAAAACTCGTTTTGAGAAAAACAGGAATCGTCATGAAGGTCTTGAATGGGATAAAATACAGTCTCGACTTGAAGCTAACCCTGAAAAGATTTGGTCGCTTGATGTTATGGAAGAAACCGGTGGCGAACCTGACGTTGTAGACTATGATAAAAATACAGACGAATATATCTTTTATGATTGCTCAGAAGACAGTCCTAAGGGACGTAGAAGCGTTTGTTATGACCATCAAGCCTTAGAGTCAAGAAAAGAGCATAAACCTAAAAACAGCGCTATTAATATGGCTGCTGAAATGGGAATCGATATCCTTACGGAAGAACAATACCTGGAGCTGCAACAGCTGGGCAATTTTGACACAAAAACATCAAGTTGGGTTATGACACCTCCCGATATCAGAAAGATGGGAGGCGCTGTTTTTTGCGACCGGCGTTATAATACGGTATTTTTGTACCACAACGGAGCAGAATCATACTATGCTGCGAGGGGTTTTCGTGGCTTGCTAAGGGTTTAATAGTTCTGTTTATTTCTTTTCTACATCAAGATAGAGATATAGTGACTTAATATTTCCGTTTTCGATGATTGCTATATCACTGCCACTTGCAACGGGTAGTTCTCCCTGATTGCCCAGTGTCCAAGATATAAGCTGAATAGTATGGTTTACTTCTCCGGGTTTAATTAACGTGAAATTAAAAGATGGAGGCCAGTTTGCCTGAAGTTTTTCAATAAGTATATTTATATTCTCGAAGCCTATAATTGGGTCAGAGTCATTTGTTTCAAAAAATGCTATTCCCGGATGATAGATTTTTTTCATAAGTTCCAGTCTTTCGGCTGAATTGCGATTGTTCCAGATCAATAATAAACTGTCTTCTAAAAGTTGTGCTGAATTAATCATGGTCATTAAAATTTAAATTAAACATTATAGTAAGGTAATGAATGTTTTGATTATTACTGAAGTAAAATTAGTATGCCAAAAAGCAAAACCAAATGACTTTTGATAAGAAATTATCTTGATCTTTGTCAAGAGAAAGCTGCATGAAAGATAATACGCTTACAAATAACAGGGATCAATAAAATCCTGAAAGAAAAACATAAATCATGTCATCAGAAAAAAGCACACAGGAAAAAACAACGCTTCATCCCCGAAATAAAAACAGGGAACGATATGATTTGAATGCCTTAATACTTGCCGTTCCTGAACTGGCTAATCATGTAAAATCTAACAAATTTGGAGATGATTCGGTTGATTTTGCCAGCCCTGTTGCTGTAAAGCTTTTAAACACGGCTTTACTTAATCATTATTACGGGATAAAGTACTGGGAATTTCCCGATGAAAATCTTTGCCCGCCAATACCGGGCAGGGCAGATTATATTCACTACATGGCCGATCTGCTAAAAGAAAGCAATTTTGGAAGAATGCCGGCAGGTGATAAAATCACATGCCTCGACATTGGTATAGGAGCTAATAGCATTTACCCTATACTTGGTGTGACAGAATATAACTGGAAATTTATTGGCGCAGATATTAATCCTAAATCTATTGCTTCTGCACAGAATATAGTAGATAATAATCCATCCCTTAAAGGTAAGATAGAATGCAGACTTCAAAAAAATCCAAAAGCTATTTTTGAAAGTATAATAGGAACAGATGAAAAAATTGATATATCGGTTTGTAATCCGCCATTTCATGCTTCTGCCGAAGATGCCCAAAGCGGAACACGAAGAAAAGTAAAGAATCTGTCAGGGAAAAATCAAAAATCACCCGATCTTAATTTTGCAGGAGTCAGTAACGAGCTTGTATATGATGGAGGTGAATTTCAGTTTATCCATTCTATGATTGCTGAAAGTAAAAGATTTTCTAAAAGTTGTTACTGGTTTTCTACGTTGGTCTCCAAACAATCTAATTTAAAAGGAATTTACAAAGCATTGGAAAATCTCAACGCAGTTCAGATAAAAACAATACCGATGGGAACCGGAAATAAATCTACCCGCATTGTAGCGTGGACATTTCTTTCTAAAGAAGAACAAAAAATATGGAGAGATACAAGATGGAAATAAATCCTGATCAATAGAAAAACCCCGCAAGCTTTAGCTTGCGGGGTTTTTCTATTGATGCTGCTCTACCTTAATTCCGAAAAATCATTTTTAAGGGCCGATTCAATAGCGATGAATTCGTGCTCTAACTGTGCAGCAACAGCGGGAATATCTGCTGTTTCAGATTCGTAGGTAAGTATATTGCAAAGGTCTCTTGCGGTATCATTTTCCAGCATTTCAAAAGACGGTTTTATATTATGGGCTATCGCACCAATATCTTTATTATTATTGCTATTTACTGCTGTTTTCAGTTCCTCCATTTTTCCACTTACTGACGAAATGAACGTTCTTAGGCAGTCTATTAAAAAGTCGTGATTATCTCCCGCAATCGTATTAAGATAGTTCAGGGAATAGGCTTTTGCATCAGATTGTACAATATCCTCTGTTGTGCCTGAGAACTGCTGTAGTATTCTATTGATGCTTTCCTGTGTAAATGGCTTATTTATATAAAAGTAACCATCGCTAAGATTGCCTTCTGCGTTCTCTTTTGAAATAAGTATTGGGAATTCCAGTTTAATTTCACTCCGTATGTAGTCATAAGTTTGATGTGCATTAAGTGGTGTAGCGTCGTTTGCAATTATAGCCAGATCTACCTCATTATTCTTTTTTATCCATTGTATAGCTTCATAGCTGCTGTTAAATGCCTGTATGTTCCAATTTTCTTTTTCAGACAGTTGTATAAAGTTTTCTTTTTCGGCGGTATCTTTTTCTACCAGTACTATAGTACGTCTTTTACTATCCATTTTATTTATAATAATTAAATCAGTCCTGACTTTTGTTCAGGTTATAAGGCTCAACAAGATATTTCTCTATTACAGCTCTTAATGTTTCAAACACAATTGGTTTAGTTATATAATCATCCATGCCTAATTTAAGGCATTCTTCTCTTTCTCCTTTAAGGGCTCTTGCTGTTAGTGCAACAATGGGCAAATGAGCATCTTTTTCTTCAATTTCCCTTATTTTTTCTGTTGCTTCAAAGCCACTCATTTCCGGCATTTGTATATCCATGAATATAATGTCGGGTACTTGTTTTTGGAACATCTCTACAGCTTCACGCCCGTTTTCTGCGAGTACAATAGTTGCCTTTGGGGCAATCTGCTGAATAATAGTCTTGGTAAGCATTTGGTTTACAGGATTGTCTTCCGCAACCATAATAGTGTATTCAGCATCAAAGCCTTCAGTTTTGTCGTCCTCCGCTAATAATGCTACTTCTTCGTTATGTGTTCTGTGTATGTTATCTAAAAACAGGAATAGCTGATCGCTTATTATAGGCTTAGTAACATTAAAGCGTATATCAAGATCTATAGAAGCCTGAATTAATTTTTCGTCGTCCGTAGAGCTATGTAACAACATGATAGGAAGCTTTTCGGCATTAAGTTCTAAAGTTTGCCGTATCTGCGCTACAAGTTTAATACCATTAAGATATGGCATGTTGTAATCTATGATGGCGAGATCAAAATTATTGTCTTTTTCTAATATTTCGAGGGCTTCAATTCCGTTTGATGCCAGTGTAGTGCTAATTTTACGTGCACCCAGCATATCCTTCAGGATAATAAGATTGGTAGCATTATCATCAACAATAAGCACTTTCTTAATGTTGACTTTAACCTGTTTTTGAGGTGTGCCTGTTTCTACCTTGAATTTTATTTTAAAAGAGAATGTACTACCCTTGTTTATTTCACTTTCTACATGCAGGCTGCTACCCATAAGAGCAAGTAATCTGTTACTTATGGTAATTCCAAGACCTGTTCCACCATATTTTCGGGTCGTAGAGGCGTCTTCCTGATCAAAAGCATTAAATATCTTTTCAAGATTTTGCGGCGCTATACCAATTCCGGTGTCCCGGATAGCAAATGAAAATATCATTTCCCCCGCTTCAGTTCCCGAAGTCACAGCTCTTACCTTTAGTTCTACTTCGCCCTGTGTTGTAAATTTTACAGCATTGCCTAACAGGTTTACTATAATTTGTCGTAGCCTTACGGCATCGGCATATACAAACCGGTTTATATCGGGAGAAATATCTAACAGGATTTCGAGCGATTTAGCATGTGCCTGATGTTTAATAATATCTATTGTCTGGCTGCAAAGCTCAATTATATCTGTTTTATCATAATTAAGTTCAAGCTTGCCTGCTTCAATTTTTGAGAAATCAAGTATATCGTTAATGATATCCAATAGCGAATGTGCAGAGGTATTAGCCATCTGCATATATTTTCGCTGATTTTCGGTAAGCTCGGTTTTCATCAGTAGGTCGGTAAACCCTATAACCCCATTAAGAGGTGTTCTTATTTCATGGCTCATATTAGCCAGGAATTCAGATTTAGATTTGCTTGCTGCTTCGGCTTTATCTCTCGCCAGCAATAACGATGTTTCCATCTCTTTCAGTCGGGAAATATCTGTTGCAATGCCAAGATACCCGGTTATTTCACCTTTTTGATCCCTTACAGATGTTATTACAAGATGTACAGAGAACCTACTGCCATCTTTTCGTATAAATGTCCATTCGCGGGCATCAAACCTGCCCTGTTTAGGTTTAAATGTAAAGATGTCAAAACCGCTAAAAGGTCTGCCATATTTTGCTTCCAGTTCACGGCCTCTTTTCGCTACTTCTTCAGGTACATGAAATATACCCACGTTATGTTTGCCTACAAGGTCTTCGGGTGTATAGCCTAAAAGATTCTCGGCACCTTTGTTGTATTTTATAATAGTGCCGTTTGTATCGGCTTGTATTATTGCTACCTGTGTGGTGGCCTCTAAAAAGTTTTCTAATTCATGAAGACTTTCCTGCAATTCCTGTTCAGCTTCTACCCTCTGGGTAATATCATTTATCTGCGATATAAAATACTGCGGATTATTTTCAGTGTCTCTAATTAGAGATACATTCAGCAGGCCATAAACTATTGAACCGTCTTTGTGTATGTAGCGTTTTTCAATGCTGTAGGTGTTTCTTTTATTTTCAACCGTTTCGTTAAGCAGTTCAAGGTCAGCAGCAAGATCTTCATAATGGGTCATGTCCTGAAAGGTAAGTTTCAGGAATTCCTCACGGTTATAGCCAAGCATCTGGGATAGTGTCTCGTTCACCATGAGCCATGTGCCATCCAGTCCTACGAGCGCCATTCCGTTTGGAGAATATTCAAAAGCACTTATAAATCGGGTAGAATTTTCAGTAGCAACTTCTTCAAGGCGTTTGCTTATCGTAATATCTTCTATCTGTGTAATGATAAGGTTATCCTGTGGTCGCATACCGCAAACCATAGATGTGTTTACCCTGCACCAGATGATAGCTCCGCTCTTTGTAAAAAAGCGGCTTTCCATAACATAATTCGATATTTCTCCGGAGGTTAAGCGTTCCCTGTAACTTTGTGCCATTTCAAGATCATCAGGGTGTATTGTTTCACGGTATGAAATATTACCCATTAGTCCCATATCCTGGTCTGTAAAGCCAAACATGTCAAATGTCGCAGGATTAGCCATTAATACTTTGCCCGTAACAGCGCTTATAAGCACTATCCCTACGGATGAATTATTATAAATGGTTTCAAAACGTTCTTTAGAAAGCTGGTAATCCAGTTCCTGCTGCTTCTTATCAGTAATATCCTGAAAAGCACCATAAATCCTTATGCATTTACCGTTTTCCATTACGGGTTGGCCAAAGCCTCTTACCCATACTTCCCTTCCTGTGGCAGTAATTATTTTAAGCTCATCGTCAAAAGGTATTCCCTGTTCTATGGCTTTAGTAAAAAGAGCTATAAGTTTGTTTCGGCTCCATCCTTCTTCAAAAAAATCGATGCCGTTTTCTATAGTAGGTTCATAATCCCGTTCTACTTCATGTATATCTTTGGTAACGTCAGTCCATATAAGTTTTCGGGTTAGGAGGTCAGACTCCCATCCGCCGACTCTCGCTATCTCATTGGTAGATTCGTATATCTGGTTCAGCTTTTTTAATTCATCTATTTTATTTAAAAGGCTGGTTTTATGAATATTTTTTTCTTTACTGAATTTTATGGCAAGATAATCGCTGCCATCAGCACTTATTTTTTTTCCAAAGGCGTGTAGTGTAACAATTTCATTATTGACAGTTGGTAAATTTAAAATCCTGTCAAAACTGTTCTCTCCACTGTTAATAATGTCCAGTACTATATCTGAATACGATTTTGTATTTACTTCAATGGACGAGTAATCAAATTCCAGTGTTTTTAGAAAAGAATCGCTAACCCATAGTTCTTTTGGTTTTGCTGTATTGCAAAACCAAATGCCCTGGTGCGCATCGTCCATTATCCAGTCGAATAAGTGGGAGTCAGTTTTTAATAGATCCTGAAATCTGGCTTTCAGTTGCTGTACCATAATTATTGAATTGTCAGGATTTCCCCAAAGAATTAAAAATAGAATAATACTGCCTGAAAAGCAAATTATTTAAAACAAATACTTTGAATGGTATAAAAAGACAGCTAAAATTAAAAGATAAGTTTTGAACTTATGTGTTAATCTTGTTTTAATTAAGATGTTGTTAAGAGTCTAAAAGGTTAACTTTAAGTAAAATACATATGGTATGGAGGTTTATTTTGTAGTCCTTCAGCTACCGGGTAGCTGCGGATTAAAATTTATAGACGGAAACAGTCCTGAACATTTTTGGAAGACGGCTTCCTGTGCTGTAAATAGCAGAGAAGCAAAAATTGTATCTGTGCGTCCTGATACAGGCGTATCCGAAGAATTACGTGAGCACGCATGCGGAAAAGATTTTGCTAGTTATTTTATCTTTTACATGATGTTAGATAAAAACGAAATTAAAAATCAGGATCTTATATTGCAAAAAGCAGCCGATATTCTTAAAATTGGAAATTATGAGGCACTTATTGATGCCGATGATAATTTCCAGCTGGTTACTATGGACTATGTAGACCTGTCCGGCCTTCCCTCAAACTTCGGGAGCGGAAGCCCACTTCTTTCGGCATAATTTTATTTTGGTAACATAATCTTGTTGTTGTACTTAAGCAAGGGTAATCCCGAACTAACGTTTGCTTTACATTGCCATTCTATTTTCGCGGTAATTAACACAAACACGTTCTTATAGATGAAAAAATTACTCTTACTGTTATTAGTAATAACAGGCTTTTCTGCATATGCCCAAAAGGCAGGTGTCATATCAGGAAAGATAGTTGATGGCGACGGAAACTTTTCGCTTCCCGGAGCTACAGTACGATTGGCAGACAGTAACCGTTACACGGTTTCTAACCAGACAGGCGATTTTGAATTTCTAACTATTCCGGCAGGAACTTATAAGGTAGAAGTACTTTATTTGGGGTACCAGACACAAACACAGGAAGTAACTGTTGAAGAAGGTAAACATGCTGTAGTGAATTTTGTACTTACAGGCGGTACAGAAACACTAAATGAAGTTGTAGTTGTGGGCGATGCGCTTAAAGGGCAGGCAAGGGCATTAAACCAGCAAAAAAACAACAGGAATATTACAAATGTAATATCATCAGACCAGGTAGGTCGTTTTCCCGATTCTAATATTGGAGATGCACTAAAACGTGTTCCGGGCATTACAATGCAAAATGATCAGGGTGAGGCACGTAACATTATTATTCGTGGACTTGCACCCTCGTTAAACTCAGTTACATTAAATGGCGACAGGATTCCTTCTGCCGAAGGCGATAACCGTAATGTACAGATGGACCTTATCCCGTCCGATATGATTGCTACTATAGAAGTAAACAAAACACTTACTTCAGATATGGATGCCGATGCTATAGGTGGATCTGTAAACCTTATTACACGAGCTACGCCAAACGGCGAAAGAATTTCGGCTACGCTTGCAGGTGGATACGGCCCGATAAGGGATAAAGGTATTTATACCGGCGGTTTTGTATACGGTAATCGTTTCCTTAAAAACAGGCTGGGCATAGTTGCCAGCGGATCGTATAATAACAACAACTTTGGATCGGATAATATTGAAGCGACCTGGGTTCAGGATGAATTCAATAATACGTATGTGGAGCAGCAGCAAATTCGCCGTTACGATGTACAACGCGTAAGAAGAAGTGTTGCCCTTGCAACGGATTTTAAATTTGACGAAAACAACACCATTTATGCTAACGCCATATACACATGGAGGGATGACCGTGAAAATCGTTTTGCCCTTACGTATGATGATATGGCGCCTATATACAACGGTGAAACCATTACAGGTTTTACAGGAAATGTAAAGCGTGAAGTTAAAGGCGGTATTGACAGTGACCGTGGTAAAAGCAGAAGGTTAGAAGAACAAAAGGTTCAAAACTATGCACTTCGCGGGGAGCATCTTTTAAGCTCTAAGCTGGATCTTGACTGGTCTATGAACTATGCATCTGCAAGTGAATATAAACCTAACGAACGTTATATAGAATTTGAGCAGGAAGAGCTTGGCATGAGCCAGGACCTAAGCGATACTAAAAAACCTTTAGTTACTTCTGCAGGTGAAAATCTTTCTTCATTTGAAATGTCTGAACTTACCCAAAGTACAGATGACACTAAAGAAAGTGAATTTGGCGCTAAAGTAAATATCCGTATTCCACTTTCAATATTCCCGGGGCAAAAAGGGCGTTTAAGAACGGGTCTTCGTGTAAGGGTAAAAGACAAGGACAGAAATAATGTTTTCTATTCGTATAAGCCAACTTCGGGAGATATTACACTTGCTGATGTGCCTACTACATATAATGCAGGTAAAGATTTTAACCCCGGCAGTAAATATGTAACCGGCACGTTTCCTAAACCGACTTACCTTGGCGGACTTGATCTTGATAATCCGGCATTGTTCGACAAAGAAGCAGATCCGTCTGAATTTCTTGCAGTGAACTATAAAGCAAAAGAAAACATCTATGCGGGTTATGTACGTTGGGATCAGGACCTGAACGATAAACTATCTATGATTCTTGGTGTGCGTGTAGAAAATACACACATTGATTATACAGGAAACAGGGTACTTGACGAAGAAGAACTTGAAGGTACAGTAAATAATACCAACTCGTACACAAACGTATTGCCTAACCTGTCGTTTAAATATAACGTGAACGATGATTTTATTATAAGGGCAGCGGCTACAACAGCACTGGCAAGGCCTAACTATTACGCACTTGCGCCTTACATAAATAACATAGCTTCTGACTCTGAAATACAGGCAGGAAATCCTAATCTTGACGCTACTTACTCGTATAACTTTGACCTTATGGCAGAGAATTATTTCCAGTCAGTAGGTCTTATATCGGGAGGAGTTTTTTATAAAAACCTTAAAGATTTCATCTATACTTATAGTAATAACCAATATTCTACAGCCGATTTTGCAGCCGACTTTCCAGGCCAGATGAACCCTGTTCCGGTAGGAGAAGAGTGGATACTTATTCAGTCAAGAAATGGCGATAACGTAGATGTGTACGGATTTGAGGTGGCATTTCAGCGTCAGCTTGATTTTCTTCCGGGATTCCTGAAACATTTTGGTGTGTATGCTAACTATACTTATACCGACTCTAAAGCAAAAGGTATTGCTGATGAAGATGGTAACGAAAGAAAAAATGTAAGCCTTCCGGGTACAGCGCCACACATGTTTAACGGGTCGTTATCATGGGAAAACAGCCGTTTTTCGGCAAGAGCATCGGCTAACTTTGCTTCAGATTACCTTGATGAACTTGGTTCAGATAATTTTAACGACAGCTATTACGATAAACAGTTCTTTCTTGATCTAAATGCATCATTCAAAATCACAAAAAATCTTCGTGTTTTTGCAGAAGCTAAAAACCTTACTAATCAGCCATTACGCTATTATCAGGGAGTGTCTTCAAGAGTAAAACAATTAGAATACTATCAGGCACGTTTTAACCTGGGTATTAAGTTTGACCTTTAGAGGTTTTAGATTATAACAAAAGAATATGAAAATTAAGAGACTGATAGTATTGTTTGCATTTGTTGCATTTTATTTTTCCTGCGGTACTAAACTGGCCGCTGTAAGGGAAGACGCTGTAAAACCAAGTGTAACAACAGAACAAACATTACATGATACGGATGATCCTGCAATATGGATAAATCCTGCGGATGCTTCTAAAAGTTTAGTGATAGGTACCGATAAAGATACCGACGGTGCTTTGTATATGTATGATCTTAACGGTAAGATTATAAAGAAGTCAATACCATTATTGAGACCTAACAATGTTGATATTGCTTACGGACTTATGATTGACGGAAAAAAAACAGATATCGCAGTAACTACCGAGAGGCTTACCAATAAGATAAGGATATTCAGCCTGCCTAATCTTGAGGCTATAGACAATGGCGGAATTGAAGTTTTTAGCGGTGAGGCTGAGCGTGACCCTATGGGGGTTGCGTTATATACACGACCTTCAGATAAAGCCATTTTTGCTATTGTTGGCAGAAAAACGGGCCCTTCGAGTACATATTTATGGCAATATCAACTTTCAGGAAGCAACGGTAAAGTAAATGCAACGGTTGTAAGAAAGTTTGGCCAGTTTAGCGGTAGGAAAGAAGTTGAGGCTATTGCTGTAGATAATGAATTAGGTTATGTGTACTATTGTGACGAACAGGCAGGTATTAGAAAATATCTGGCAGATCCTGCGGCTAAAGACGACACCCAGCTTTCTTTTTTTGGAATGAAAGATTTTAAGGCAGACCATGAAGGTATTGCCATTTACAAAAAAGATGCTAAAACTGGATATATATTGGTATCTAATCAGCAGGCAAATACTTTTATGGTATATGCACGTGAGGGCTCAGATGGAAACCCTGATGAATATAAACTTCTTGCAGAAGTTCCTGTGTCAACCATAGAATGTGATGGCGCCGATGTTACCAATGTAAATCTTGGAGGCAAATTTCATAACGGTATGTTTGTAGCCATGAGCAACGGCATGGTGTTTCATTACTATGCGTGGGATGACATACAGAACCGTATAAATTCAGCTATGAAAAAATAAAGATTGTTAGTACGTTTAGGTTTAGGTTAAGATCCTCTTTCCCCTTGTGGGAAGGGGGATTTTTTTGATTTGGTACCTATGGGCTAATTATCCTTTCTCGGTGATAGCATTCTAATTCTCGGTCGTTCTTATCGAATTCTAAATTACCGGAAACCTGCGGGGAATTTATAACTATTTTCGTTTTTTTAATAAGCTGTGTGTAGTTAATCTTCCGTTTTTTTGTTAAAAAGCGATGAAAGGTATGCAGTGTTAACGCACAATGTACTGGCTCGATATTTACCCTTTTGAAATGAAAAAGAAAACCCTGAAAATAGGAGCCATAGCAGCCCTGATAATAGTATCGGGACTGCTGTATGGCTATTATGGTATTTTGTATAAACCTGCAAGGGATATAAGTACCGAAGATTCTGCATTTACAATTCCGGCTAATGGACTGGCAGGAGAATATAGTAATAATGCAACAACTGCTGATTTCAAGTACCTTAATCAGACTGTGGAGATTAAAGGTAAAATAACAGAGATAAGGGATTCATTGCTAATTGTTGATGAAAAAGTGGTTTGCGGATTTGATGTGAAACCTGCCAATGCACAGCTTAATAAAAATATTACCATAAAAGGAAGATGTATTGGGTTTGATGAGCTTTTTGGCGAAGTTAAACTTGATCAATGCACAATTAAACAATAGACTAACACACATGAAGATATTTTTTGTAATGGCAGTATGCCTTTTTGGATTTTCTGCTTACAGTCAGGATGACCTGCTGTCCGAACTTGATTCTACACAGGTAACAGACACACACGCTACTGCAGCCTTTAAGGGCCTGCAGATAGTCACCCTGCAAACCACTAAGATGCCTGCTGCAAAAGAGGTGTATTTTGTGGTTTCTCACCGTTTTGGTACAGTAAAAGACGGTATTTCAGAATTCTTTGGGCTTGACAAGGCTACTACAAAAATAGGAGGGGTGTATGGAGTTACCGACTGGCTTTCGGTTAGTGCGTCACGCCATACGCTGCTAAAAGTATATGAAGTAGGAGTAAAATACAGACTGGCAAGGCAAAGCGCCGATTTTCCTGTAGATATTGTAGGCTATAATACGTTAGATATCAATACTTTTTTAGATAAAGATGATTATCCTAAACTGGAGTTTGGTGACAGATTATCTTATATCACTCAGTTTTTAGTGTCAAGGAAGGTGTCAGAAAAGCTTTCCCTGGAAGTAATACCGTCTTATATTCATAAAAACCTTTACAATCCTGCATTAGAAATTGATGACCAGTTTTCGCTTGCAGCAGGAGGAAGAATGAAATTAACAAAGAGGCTTTCGGTAAATGTGGAATATGGATACAACTTTGATAAGCCAAGTTTTTACACAAACCCACTTTCAGTAGGGTTGGACATAGAAACAGGAGGGCACGTTTTCCAGCTGTTGTTTACCAATTCGCAAGCTATGACCGAAGCTGGTTACTTAACAAATGCAGCGGGAGACTGGGGCAAATCAGATTTTTTCTTTGGGTTTAACTTATACAGGGTTTTTTAATATGAATGCAAAAAAATATTTAGGCGTTACGCTACTGGCCCTGTTTTTATACAGCTGTGATTCGCATACTTATGAAGAACTGGAGGAAACGCCGCCGGTCGTAGTGGGTAAAGTGACATATGATGCACAAGTAAAAGCAGTTATAGATAATTATTGTATTAACTGTCATTCACAGAATGGAAGCATGCCTTACAGGATGCTTACAAATTATGCCGAGGTAAAAGATGCAATAGAAAATACCGATTTAATAGATCGTATACAACGTGAAAATGGAGAGCCCGGGCAGATGCCGCAAGGCGGAAGAATGCCACAGGGACAGATTAACCTGATCCTGCAATGGAATACAGACGGATTGTTAGAAAATTAAAATAATGAAGCTATGAATATGAACAGGTATATTGAAGTAATAATTTGCGTAGGCTGCCTTTTAGTTTCGGCGGCTTTTTATGGGCAGAAATACAGCACACGAAACGGCAATTTAAAGTTTGAAGCTACTGTGCCTTCTTTTGAAGAAGTAGCAGGAGAAAACAAATCGGCATCGGCAGTACTGGAATCGTCAAAAGGAGATCTTGCAGTGCTTGGGCTTATGAAGGGATTCCGTTTTAAAGTAGCTCTTATGGAAGAACATTTTAATGAGAACTATGTAGAGTCTGACAAGTTTCCTAAAGCTACTTTTAAGGGGAAAATTGAAGGGTTTGATGTTACAAAATTGTCATCAGAACCTAAAACATTTAATATCACAGGAGATCTTACACTACACGGCAAAACCAAAAAAATAACCAATGCAGCAAAGATCAGCAAATTGGGAGATAACATTATCATTGTTGGAAACTTTACCGTAAAGCCTGCCGATTTTGATATCGAAATACCTAAGGTGGTAAGCAATAAGGTGTCTGATAAAGTACAGGTAGGCTACAACTTCTCACTGGCTAAATAAACTTATATGAAAAAAATAGTTATCGTATTGGTTATGCTTAGTGCTTTCTGTAATGCACAGGTAAAAACAAAAGACGTATTTGATGTTGCCCGTTCAGGGACCGTTGAGGAGATGAAAGCATTAGTCTTAAAAAATAAAGACACTATAAATGCTTTAAATGCAAGCAGCTTTTCACCATTGATATTGGCGTGCTACAGGGGTAATGCCCCGGTAGCAGAGTATCTGGCAAAAAACATACAGGATATTAATTATAATAGCCCGAGCGGTACAGCTCTTGCCGCTGCCGCCATTAAGGGTAATATTGCTTTGGTTAAGGTATTGCTTGAAAATAAAGCCAATCCTGATATAAAGGATGGCATGGGTATGACGGCATTATTGTATGCATCTCAGTTTGAAAATAAAGAAATGATACAATTGCTTTTGAAATATAAGGCTGATAAGAAGATAGTCAGCGACGATGGAAAATCGGCAATGGATTATGCTGTCTTTAATAAGAACCAGGAAATAATAGGCCTGTTAAAATGAAAACATAAAACTTTACATAAATTAAAAACTAACGTACAATGAAAAAACTTTTACTACTTACTTCTTTACTCATGGGTTCGGCAGGGCTCTATGCCCAGAGTAAAGCAACGGCGGTCGTAGCCCTTACCTCGGGTATGACGGCACAACTGGAACTTAATAACACGACTTCCACAGCTACACTTACATTAACAGGACCGTCGACCAGATGGTTTGCCCTTCAGATCGGATCTTTTGGTGGAGACGGCGGAATGGTAGAAGGAAAAGATGTAGTGTACTGGGATGGTAATACATTAGTAGATGCTTCTCATAATGGTGTAGGTATAGCGCCAAGTCCTGATGCTGTAAACGACTGGACGAGCACAAGTACTGTAAATGGAACAACAAGAACTATTGTAGCCACAAGGGCTTTAAATACAGGAGATTCAAGTGACTTTACATTTGTATATACTGATGCAAACATAGATTTTGCATGGGCAAAGGCTAGTACAGCAACTAATACCCTTATTTCACATGGTGGTAACCGTGGTTACAGCCTTAATAATGCTTATAACTGTGTTGCTCCGGGAGTACCTACAGCTTCGGCACAAACATTTTGTTCGGGTGCTACAGTTGCTAGTTTAGTAGCTACAGGCGAAACAGGTGCTACATTTAAATGGTATACTGCAAGTACAGGTGGTACAGCCTTAGCTACAACTGCTGCTTTAACCAACGGAACTACATATTATGTATCTCAAACAGTAGGTGATTGCGAAAGCGCAAGAACATCTTCTGTTGTTACAGTTACAACTGTTGCGGTTCCTCAAACTGCGGATGCTACTCCCGACTTCTGTTCTGCGACAACAATTGCAGGATTAGTGGTTACAGGACAAACAGGAGCTGCTTTTACATGGTACAACGAGCCAACAGGCGGAACAGTTTTGCCAACTACAACAGCATTGGTTAACGGAGGTCATTATTATGTATCTCAAACCGTGGGCGATTGTACAAGTGCAAGGCTAATGATAACTGTAAGTATTACACCGCTGGCTACGCCAACAGTACCTAATGAGATTGCAACTGTTTGCTCAGGAGCAACAATAGCAAACCTTACGGTAACAGGATTGTCAGGTGCAACCTTTACATGGTATGAAAATGAAACTGGCGGAAATGCTATACCTACAACTACAGTATTAGTAGATGGTCAGGACTATTATGTTACCCAGACAGTAGGTACTTGTGTAAGCGCCAGAAGAAAAGTTACAATAAATATTCAAGAACTTCCAATAGTTGAGGCAGAACATAATCAATCATTTTGCCCGGGTTCAACTGTTGCAGATCTTGAAGCTACTGCTGTTGCGGGGGCTTCACTTTCATGGCACAAGCCACAAAATGGCCCTGCTTTAGGTCAGGATACTGTATTAACAGCAGGTGCATATTATGTTACGCAATCGGCTAACGGATGTACAAGCGCGGTAAAAGAAGTTGTAGTTGCATTACTTTCTGCTACGGCTGTTCCTACAGGAGCTGCTTCTCAGGAGTTTACTGAAGGAGAAACAGTAAGCGACTTTACAGTAGGTGTGTTAGTTGGCGCTACTTTACAGTGGTATGTTATGCAGGAAGGTGTACTTGTTCCAATAGGGAATGACCATTTACTTGAAGATGGTAAAGATTATTACCTTACTCAAACTTTAGAAGGCTGCGAAAGTGAGCCGCTTAAAATTACAGGAGATAAAGTTTTGGGTACTCCAACATTTAGCATTAAAAATCTGTTAGTATATCCTAACCCGGTTAACGATGTATTAACTGTATCTTATAAAGAGGCCATAACTGAAGTTACAGTAATAAATATGCTTGGACAGGTAATTATATCGCAAAGAGCGAATGGTGAGACTGTTGAGGTAAATACAACGAAGCTGCAAAGTGGTAGTTATGTGCTTAAAGTAGCTACGGCTACAGGTGCCGCCACAGTAAAAATAGTTAAGTAATGATTTGTGTTGATTTATTAGATGAGGCTCCTGTAAAGGAGCCTCTTTTATTGAAATTTGTTAAAAAATAAAAAGCGCCTATTTGGCGCTTTTTTCATTTTCCAGCATATATGCCATAGATTTTATAACCCTGTCATGTTTTTTAACAAACGGGTTTTCTTCGTTCCATACATAGCCGGCCAGTACAGAACATATTTTTTCTTTTACTTCCGGATTCTCCGGTCTATGAAAGAATAGGGTTTGCAGGTTACCTGTATACCACTCTTTTACATAAGTAGCAAAAACATTAACCCCGCGTCTCATATAATCAGAGTATTCCGTCTCCCAGTCTACTTTCTCTCCGTTTCTTTCTCTAAGGAAAAGTTTTGCCGAAAGCATACCCGATTCGGTGGCAAAACACACCCCTGATGAGAAAACAGGATCTAAGAACTCAGAGCTGTTTCCGGTAAGGGTATAACCCGGGCCATAAAGCTGGGTAACAGAACAGGAATAATTTTCAATTTTATGAGGTTCAAATAAAAAGTCTACGTCTTTAAAACGATCGCGATAAAAATCGGACTCATTTATTATTTTCTTTAAGGCTTCGGTATTATTGGCACCGCCTATAGAGTTGATATAACTTGTAGGACCTACCACACCAATGCTTGTATTGCCATTAGAAAACGGAATTACCCATAACCATACTTTGGTTTCAAGAATATCAAATGTAATTTGAGTTCCTTCCACACCATTAGGACGGTTTATATCTTTAACATGTGTAAACATGGAGGAATTCTCCGGTATGGAAGAAGGAGCGTCAAGCTTTAATAATCTTGGCAGCACACGTCCGTACCCGCTGGAATCTATAATAAACTTAGCATGTATCTCGCGTGTTTCGCCTTCTTTATTTCTTACAGTAGTTACAGAATCTGTTCCGTTAAAAACAACATCCAGAACTTCTGTTTCAAACTCAAGGTCAATACCTTTTCGAATAACTTCCTGTGCAAGAGTGTTGTCAAAATCGGCACGTGGCACCTGCCAAGTCCAGTCCCAGCCATCGCCAAATTTTATACTGAAGTCAAAAACGCAAAGTTCTTCACCACGAATAAAACGTGCGCCAAATTTTTTCTCAAAATCTTTAACTAAGAGTGCGTCCAAAAGTCCGGCTTCTTCAAAATGATCCATCACTCTCGGAATCAGGCTTTCCCCAATTACAAACCGGGGAAACTTAGACCTTTCAACAACTTTAACCTTTACACCATTATTGTGGAGATAAGATGCTGCAACACAGCCGGAAGGCCCTGCACCTATAACCAGTACTTCTACACTTTCTTTTAACATTGATAAGTCGTATTTATCCTAAATTTCTCTTAAAAAAAATTCTACATTTGTAACCCTGTAAAATTAGAAGAATTTTACTAAGATAGAAAATATATTTTGAGGGCACTCTAATAACACAATTAAGAATAATGAGCAGTATAAACCAGTATCTAAGCCTTACAGAATTTGAATCTATAGTGTTTGGGAGCAGTAAGGTAGAGGTTAGTGCAGAGGTGCTTGAAAGAGTAAAGCAGAGTTTTGATTTTCTGAAAGAATTTTCAGAAAATAAAGTTATATATGGTGTTAATACTGGTTTTGGCCCTATGGCACAATACCGTGTTGAAGATAAAGACAGGATACAGCTTCAGTATAATCTTATCAGAAGCCATGCTTCGGGTACAGGTAAACCACTTTCTCCAATTTTTGTAAAATCGGCAATACTGGCAAGGCTTAATACGCTTTCATTAGGTAACTCCGGAGTTCATGAGTCGGTGATACACCTGATGACAGAATTTATAAACAGGGATATTACCCCGCTTATTTTTGAGCACGGTGGAGTAGGTGCCAGCGGTGATCTTGTTCAGCTTGCCCACCTTGCTTTAGTGCTTATTGGCGAAGGCGAAGTTTTCTATAAAGGCGAACGCCGAAATACGGAAGAAGTTTTTACAATTGAAGGGCTTAAGCCTATAAGTGTAGAAATTCGCGAAGGGCTTGCCTTAATGAACGGTACGTCTGTAATGACGGGTATTGGTATTGTTAATCTTGCCAATGCACGAAAACTACTGGATCTTTCGCTTCGGTTTTCGGCAGCAATAAATGAAGTGGTTAAAGTATACGACGATCATTTGTCAGCAGAACTTAATAATACAAAACTGCATAAGGGCCAGCAGGAAATTGCCCAGCGTATGAGGGAGCACATTAAAGATAGCAAACTTATCCGTAAAAGGGAGGATCACTTATATACAGGTGAAAATCACGAAACGATATTCAAAGAAAAAGTGCAGGAATACTACTCCCTGCGTTGTGTCCCTCAAATACTTGGGCCGGTTCTTGACACAATAAATGAAACAGCAAAAGTGCTTGAAAATGAAATAAACTCTGCAAACGATAATCCTATTGTAGATGTTAAGAACAAGCTGGTATATCACGGAGGGAACTTCCACGGAGACTATATTTCACTGGAAATGGATAAGCTTCGTTTAGTAATTACCAAACTGTCTATGCTTGGCGAGCGTCAGCTTAACTATCTTATGAATGCCAAGATAAACGAATTGCTGCCACCGTTTACAAATTTGGGCAAGCTTGGTTTTAACTTTGGTTTGCAAGGGGTTCAGTTTACTGCGGTTTCTACAACCGCCGAAAACCAGATGCTTTCTAACTCTATGTATGTACACAGTATACCTAATAATAATGATAATCAGGATATCGTAAGTATGGGTACTAATGCTGCGGTACTTACAGCTAAAGTTATAGAAAATACTTTCGAAGTACTTTCTATAGAAGCGATGGCTATTGTTCAGGCAATAGACGCACTGGATTATAAAGATGAGGTATCTACGGCTACCCGAAAAATATATGATGAAGTAAGAGCGATACTTCCTGTTTTCTCTGAAGACAAGGCAATGTATCCATATGTGCAGGCTGTTAAGGACTATTTAATGAAGTAATCAATTGTAATCTGAAATAGTAAACATCATGAAAAAAATTCTATTCTTCCTGATTTTATGTTCACAGTTCTCTTTTAGCCAGGAGCTGGCTCTTGTAAAACAAAATGGCAAAATTGGCTATTTAGACAAAACGGGTAAACTTGCCATAAAGCCGGCTTATGATAAAGCAAGAGGTTTTTCGGACGGGCTTGCAGCTGTTAAAGACCAGACGAAATGGGGCTTTATAGATGCTAAAGGCAAATGGGTTATTCCTGCTTCGTTTGATGACGCCGAAGATTTTAACAGCGGCCTTTGTGTTGTAGAGAAAGATAAAAAACGTTTTTACATCAACAAAAAAGGAGAAGCTGTAAATACACCTCCTACTGAGAAATATTTTAGTTTCGAAAATGGTGTGGCCTTTATCAGGCAGGCTAAAAAAGTGGGGTTAATAAATCCTAAAGGCGAAATTGTACTTCAGCCGAAATATGATATGATCAAACCTTTTGAGGGTGGTTACGCCCGTGTAAAAAATAATGACCGTTGGGGAATTATCGATAAAACAGGTAAAGCAGTTGTAGAACCGCTATATGAAGAGATTGGTAATTACTTTAAAGGTGTTACCTGGGCTAAGAGCGGAGATGCTTTTGGACTGATTATTGGTGGTAAATTTAAAGCTATTGACGGTGTAGATAAAATATGGGATTTTCACGTTCAGGATAATACTTACGCACGTAAAGGCGGAAAGATAGGTTTTATAGATACTAAAGGTAGCTGGATTATAGAACCTAAGTTTGATAAAGCCCGTGCGTTTTGCAAAAACCTTGCACCTGTTTATATAGGTAAAAAGTGGGGTTATGTAAATACTACAGGTGCATTTGTAGTTGAGCCTGCTTATAATGATGCTGAAATTTTTAGCGAAGACGGGCTTGCACCGGTTAAAGAAAAGGACTGGGGCTTTATAGATGTTAAGGGTAAAATGGTTATACCAACAAACTATGATATCAGCACAGCTTTCAGTTTTTTGAACAGCGATGCAAAAGGTTTTATCAACGGAGTATCGAGGGTAAAGAACAATGGTAAGTGGGGATTCCTGGATATTAAAGGACAATTGCTGGGTAACCAGTGGTTTGAAAACGCGGAATTATTTAATTAAGAAATACGATTTATGAAGTGTGCTTTAGTAACAGGTGGTTCAAGAGGTATAGGCAGTGCCATATGCCAAAAACTTGCTGCCGACAGCGATTACCATATCCTTATAAACTACCAGTCTAACCTGGATGCTGCTGAAGATACTTTGCAAAAAGTTATTGCTAGCGGGGCTACAGGCGAACTGATCCAATTTGATGTGGCAAACGGCGATGAAGTAAAAAGCGCACTTACAATATGGCAGGATAACAATCCGGATGCTGTTGTCGAAGTTATAGTAAATAATGCGGGTATTACCAGAGACGGCCTTTTTATGTGGATGAGCCAGGAAGACTGGTCGAGCGTTATAAACACAAGCCTTAACGGTTTTTATAATGTTACCAATTTCTTTATTCAAAAACTATTACGCAACAAGTATGGCAGGATCATAAATATGGTTTCTGTTTCAGGTGTAAAAGGAACGCCGGGGCAAACCAATTATTCTGCGGCTAAAGGGGCAGTTGTTGCTGCTACCAAGGCATTGGCGCAGGAAGTAGGTAAGCGTAATATTACGGTTAATGCAGTTGCTCCCGGTTTTATAAGAACTGATATGACAGGTAATCTTGACGAAAAGGAACTTATAAAAATGGTTCCGGCAAATCGTTTTGGCGAAGCCGAAGAAGTAGCAGACCTTGTAAGTTTTCTTGCTTCTAAAAAAGCAGGTTACATTACAGGAGAGGTGATTAATATAAACGGGGGTATATACTCCTAAACATATAACAAATCCAAAATACGAAAAAATGGAAAGAAGAGTGGTTATTACCGGCATGGGAATCTATTCCTGTATTGGCACATCGCTTGACGAGGTAAAGGAATCGTTATACAACGGTATGTCGGGTATAAGGATAGATGAGGAAAGAAGAGATTTTGGGTTTAGGTCATGTTTAACAGGTATGGTGCCAAAGCCGGAGCTGAAAGACCTGCTTAGCAGAAGACAGCGCATGAGCATAGGTGAAGAGACTGAATATGCTTATATGGCTACTATACAGGCTTTGAAACAGGCAGGTATTGATGATGATTTTTTTGAAAAGAACGAAGTAGGTATCATGTATGGCAATGATAGTGTATCTAAAGCTATTATAGACGCCACAGATATTATAAGGGAAAAGAAAGATACAGCCCTTATAGGATCGGGAGCCATCTTTAAGTCGATGAACTCTACCGTTACCATGAACCTTTCTACCATATTTAAGTTAAGAGGTATAAACCTTACTATAAGCGCAGCCTGCGCCAGTGGGTCGCATTCTATAGGTATGGGGTACTATCTTATAAAAAGCGGGCTTCAGGATACTATTATTTGTGGTGGGGCGCAGGAAATAAATAAATATGCAATGAGCAGTTTTGACGGACTGGGTGTGTTTTCTCCCGATGAAGCAGATCCTGCGAAAGCATCACGGCCATTTGATGCATCCCGTAACGGACTTATACCGAGCGGCGGCGGCGCAACACTTATTTTAGAAGATTATGACTCTGCTGTAAAAAGAGGTGCGCCAATATTAGCTGAAGTTATTGGATATGGTTTTTCTTCTAACGGAGGTCATATTTCTACACCTAATGTAGAAGGACCGGCAAGCGCTATGCAAAAAGCGCTTGATCAGGCAGGCGTAAAGCCTGAAGATATCGATTATATTAACGCGCATGCTACTTCTACGCCGGTAGGAGATGGCAATGAGGCAAAAGCAATCTATGAGATATTTGGCGGTAAGCCTTATGTAAGCTCAACGAAATCTATGACGGGGCATGAGTGCTGGATGGCAGGGGCGAGCGAGGTAATATATTCCATACTAATGATGCAGAATTCATTTGTGGCGCCAAATATCAACCTTGAAAATCCTGATGAAGACTCTGCTAAATTAAATTTGGCTGCAACGACTATAAATAAGGAAATTAATATATTTTTGTCGAATTCTTTCGGATTCGGAGGAACCAACTCAGCTTTAATTGTAAAAAAACACTAAACATGGACAAAACAGTGATTATAGGTAAAATTAATGACTTCTTAATTGATGAGTTTGAGGTTGATGCAGATACTATAACACCAGATGCTAACTTAAAAGACACACTGGGACTTGACAGTCTTGATTATGTAGATCTTGTAGTAACTGTAGAGTCTAACTTTGGGGTTAAGCTTGGCGAGGCTGACTTTGTAGGTATTGCTACTTTCCAGAATTTTTATGACCTTATAGAAAATAAGCTGAAAGCAAAACAATAGAATGAGCGAATGGGATGGTAAATCTAAAGGAAGCCTTCTTGGGTACAAAATATTTGTATTTTGTATTAGGAAGCTTGGTATAAGGCCATCTTATTTTGTTTTATATTTTGTTGCAGCTTACTATTTCTTATTTCTTAAAAAGACCAATAGGGTTACTTTTTACTACTTCCACAATCGTTTAGGATACTCAGGAACTAAAGCCAGAAAAATGGTTTTTATGAGTTACTACACCTTTGGACAGACGCTTATAGATAAAACAGCCATTTCTGCAGGAATGCGCAACAGGTTTACCTACGAGTTTGATGGTATACAAAGGTTAAGAGAACTATTGGCTAATAAAAATGGCGGCGTACTTATAAGCGCGCACATAGGTAATTTTGAAATTGCCGAATACTTCCTGTCTGATCTTGACGATGAATTTCAGATCAATCTTTTAACGACCGATATGGAGCACCGTGCCATTAAAGAATACCTTGAAAGTATTGCTTCTAAATCGTCGGTTAAATTCATAATTATTAAAGAAGACCTTTCTCATATTTATGAGATAAATAACGCCTTGTCTAATAACGAACTGATATGCCTTACCGGCGATCGTTATATGGAAGGAGTAAAACATATTACATACCCTCTATTGGGTCAGGATGCAAATTTTCCTGCCGGGCCTTTTCTTATTGCGTCCCGCCTTAAGGTGCCTGTGGTGTTTGTATATGTAATGAAAGAGAAAAAGTTACATTACCATCTTTATGCCCGCCAGGCAGAAGTAAAACACAGAGATGATAAAGGTTTGCTGGCTGCCTATGTTGATAATCTTGAAATTATGCTTAAAAGATATCCGCTACAGTGGTTCAATTATTTCGATTTTTGGCAGGTTTTTAAAAAATAGATAAATTTTTAACGGGGCTATAGTAATATTAGGCATCTTTTCTATCTTTAGAGCATGCAGCACACACAGCCTGAATTAGATGTTATTATAGTAGGTTCCGGAGCGGGCGGTCTCGCTGCGGCAATATGTCTTGCGCGTGCCGGAAAAAAAGTCCTTGTGCTGGAACAGCATTATGTGCCTGGCGGTTGGTGCCATAGCTTTACGCTAAACGGTCAGCGCTTTAGTCCCGGTGTGCATTATGTTGGATTACTTAATGAAGGACAGGCTACCAGTGATCTTTACAAAGGTCTTGGTATAGCAAATGATCTGGTGTTTTTCAGGATGAATACCAATGCTTTTGAGCATTGTATTATAGGTGATGAAAAATTTGAGATTCCTGCGGGTCTGGATAATTTTGCCGAAAGCCTTAGCCTTAGTTTTCCCGATAGCGAAAAACAGATTAAAAAATACCTTACCCTTGTACAAAAGGTAAATTATCAAATGCAGCTTATGCCCAAACTTAAGGGTTTTAAGCAGATAATTACGGCTCCTTTTAAAACCAAAGATTTTGTTCATAATGCTTTCTTTAGCCTGAAAAGAATAATAAACGGCCAGGTTAGCGATCCTAAAGTGCGTGCAATATTAAATGTGCAGTGCGGCGATCATGGATTGCCTCCGGCGAAAGCCAGTTTTATAGTGCATAGTTCTGTAATGGGGCACTATTCTGATGGTGGCTATTACCCAATGGGTGGCGGCAGCGGTATTGTAAAGGCTATGACAAATGCCATCAAACGCTATGGTGGCGAAGTGAAAGTAAGCGCAGATGTAAAAAAGATATTAATTAAAAACAATACTGCCATTGGGGTAGAAATGGTAGACGGTAGCAAAATATTAGCAAAAACTGTAATTTCTAATGCCGATCCGGCTATTACTTATCTTGATCTTGTAGGGCGTGAATATTTAAGTAAAAAACTAGCTAAAAGACTTGATGCAACAAGGTATTCGGTTACATCGCTTATACTATTTATTACGCTAGATATGGATGTTACAGCCGCAGGAATAGATTCAGGCAATACGTGGATATTTCGGGATGAAGATGTAGATGCACAGTTTACAGATATGACAAGTGGAGATGTTACCGAAGGTGATGAATTTCCGGCGATGTTTGTGAGCTGTACTACACTTAAAGATCCGGTTAGTTTTAATGGCAGGTATCATAATTTTGAAGCGGTAACCTATGTAGATTATAATAGTTTACCGGATTTTAAAGGCAACGAAGATTACCATTGCGCAGAATATGATGCTTTTAAGCAAAAAGTTATTGCAAAGTTTATGAATACCCTGGAACGTATAATTCCCGGAGCAAAAGAAAACACAGTCCAGGTAGAGCTGGGCACACCTAAAACTAACCAGTTTTATGTAAACAGTACAAATGGTAATGTTTATGGTACAGAAAAAACCTTAAAGTCTGTAGGGCCATTCGCATATAAAAATAAATCAGAGATCAATAATCTATATCTTTGCGGGGCAAGTACCCTTTCGCATGGTGTTGCAGGGGCGACTTACTCAGGTATGGAAGCTGCGGCAAAAATTTTAGGGTGCAGCCGTGAAGACCTACATATTGCTGATTCCGATCAAAAAATAAGGATTTATGATGCCGATGATGCGGGTTCATGGCCGGACTGGGTACATAGAAAACGTGAAGATAAAATAAGGCACTTTAAAGAAATAAAACTGCCGGAAAATAAGCATACTGTTTAATGAAAAATGTTCTTGTAATATACTTTTCGCAGTCAGGGCAACTGCATGAAATCGCTCAGAATATCTCCGGGCCTCTTTTAGCCGACCCGAATGTAAATTTAGTATTCCATAAAATAGAAATGGAAAAACCATTTCCTTTTCCGTGGGATAAGGAATCGTTTTTTGACGCTTTCCCGGAATCCTTTCTGCAAATCCCTGCAAAACTAAAACCTGTACCGCAGGAAATATTAGATGTAAAATATGACTTGGTTTTACTTCACTATCAAGTGTGGTTCCTTTCGCCGTCCATCCCTGTAAATTCATTCCTAAAGAGCCCTGAAGCAAAACAATTGCTAAATAATACCCCAGTTGTAACGATTAGTGGCAGCAGGAACATGTGGTTTTTAGCACAGGAAAAAATAAAAGCACTGCTTAAACAGAATGGCGCTTTACTAAAAGGGAATATTGCATTAGTAGACAGGGCAGGAAATCTTATTAGTGTTATTACTATTGTAGAATGGATGTTTAGCGGAAAGAAAGAAAAACACCTCGGCATATTTCCATTGCCGGGAGTATCGCAAAAAGATATTGATGATTCGGTTAAATTTGGGCATACCATAAATACCGCATTACAACATAATGACTTTGATACCCTGCAGGATAAATTGCTTGCTCAGGATGCCGTAAAAGTTAGTCCGTATCTTGTTGCGGTAGATAAAAAAGGAAATTATGTGTTTAGTAAATGGACAGGTATTATCAGCAAAAGAAGTGAGAAACGTAAGCAGTTGCTTAAGATTTTTGTGATTTATTTGGTGCTTGCAATTTGGGTTATATCGCCAATTGTGTATATCTTGCACGTCCTTACTTATCCTTTTACAATTAACAAACACAAGAAAACAGTACAATATTATAAAGGCGTTGAGAGCGCATAAAGGAGCCAGATAACTATGTTTGATGTTTATATAACGAGAGCGGGAAAATTTTTGCCCAATGAGCCGGTTTCTAACGATGAGATGGAAGATATACTGGGATTGATAAATGATACCACATCTAAGGCACGCCGAATAGTGCTGCGTAATAATGGTATTACAAATCGCTACTATGCAATTGACAGGGAAGGAAATATAACACACAACAATGCACAGCTTACACACAATGCTATAGAGCAGTTGTATGATGCCGCTTTTACAAAAAATGATGTAGAACTGCTTTCATGCGGTACATCATCGCCCGATAATCTTTTTCCGTCGCATGCCTCAATGGTGCACGGCCTTATGGACAACAGGTCTATAGAGCTCAATTCATCGGCAGGTGTTTGCTGTGCAGGTATGAATGCGCTTAAGTATGGATTTTTAAGCATACGCTCGGGCAATACAAAAAATGCAGTATGTACAGGTTCAGAACGATCTGCTACATGGATGCTGGCTAATAAATTCAACAACGAAATAATTAACCTTAAGACTCTTGAAGAGCAGCCTGTAATTGCTTTTAAAAAAGAATTTTTACGCTGGATGCTTTCAGACGGTGCAGGAGCATTTTTACTGGAAGACAAACCCAGAGGCGAAGTATCGTTAAAAATAGAGTGGATGGAATCGTTCTCTTATGCACACGAGCATGAAGCATGCATGTATGCGGGAGGCGATAAATTAAAAGATGGTTCGCTAAAACCCTGGCAGGATTATGATGCAGAAGAATGGCTTCAGCAATCTATATTCTCAGTAAAACAGGATGTAAAGCTGCTTGACAAATATGTAATGGATCTTGGGTCATTAAGTACTAAAAAAGCATTAGAGAAGCACGGAGTAAATCCTGATGAGATAGATTATTTGCTTCCGCACGTATCGTCTAACTTTTTTGGGTCTAAGCTATATCATTCCTTATTGGATCATGGTATTGATATTCCTGAAGAAAAATGGTTCTTAAACCTAAGCAGGGTAGGTAACGTAGGTGCTGCATCTATATACCTCATGGTTGAAGAGTTAATGAGCTCGGGCAGGCTTAAAAAAGGAGAGAAGATATTACTTATAGTACCTGAAAGCGGAAGGTTTACCTATTCGGTTGCTTATTTAACCGTTTGCTAATTATGGAATCAATGCTCGAAAAAAGCCTTGTTCAGGAGTTAATACCTCAAAAAACACCTTTTGTTATGATTGACAAAATGTTAGCTTTTGCTGAAAATACAATTACAGCAGGACTAACCATTGGTTTCGACAATATTTTTGTAGAAAACGGTAAGTTTAACGAGTCGGGTATTGTAGAGCACATGGCGCAATCGGTAGCATTATATACGGGTTACCAGTTTTATCTAAAAAACGAACCTGCGCCTACGGGTTACATTGGTTCGGTTAAAGATGTAGTGATATTAGAGCTTCCGTTACCGGGAGAAGAACTGGTTACTGAAGTAAATATAATTCAGGAATTTATGGGTGTTACCCTTGTAGATATAATAACAAAGCGAAATAATATACAAATAGCCTCAAGCCAGATGAAAACGGTTTTGGCCCAATAGTACTTGATGGTAAAGGTTATAGACATACATAATTATCTGCCACATCGTAAGCCTATGCTTATGGTAGATGTTATTGTTGATATTAACCCTGAAAATGTAGAAACCGTTTTTGCTATAAAAGAAGACAATATATTTTTAGAGAACGGAATTCTTTGCGAAGCAGGTCTTATAGAGAATGCTGCCCAGACCTGTTCGTCTATAGTGGCTAAATCGTATCTTGTAGATGACGATGCACAGGATATTCCTAATGTAGATGTTATAGGTTTTATAAGCTCAATAAAAACAATACAAATACATAAGTTGCCCAAATTAGGCAATGAAATTACAACTACGGCAAATCTTATATCGAGGTTTGATACCGGCGTTTATACCACCTGCATGGTAAGCTGCAAAAGCTATTGCAATGGTGAGCTGCTATTAGAGGGAGAAATTAACCTATTTATTCAGGAGCGATGAAAAAGACCGAAGTACCACAGGATAAAAGTAATATTGAATCGGTAAATATGCGTGAACTGTGTTATGCTACCGATGAGAATGGTAATTACACAACAGAGTTGAGTTCTGGATGGGAGCCTAAAACCATAGCGCTTAGTAATGCCATAGATGATATTAAAGAACGTACGGAAGAGGCAAGGCAACAGGTGATTAATGGGAAGGCAAGCCCGGTGCTGTATTTTATGGAGCTGAGTAAAATGGATGTTGGTATACTTGCAGGATATACAGGCTTATGGCAATGGCGTATAAAAAGGCATTTTAAGCCAAAGGTTTTTTCCGGATTAAGTACTAAAGTATTGCAGAAATATGCCGATGCTTTTTTGATTACCGTTGATGAATTAAGAAATTTTAAGGGCTGATATAATGACGACCGATTTTAAGCACCACCAGTCTGCACATTGCGAGAATGGTGTGGCCTCAAACTTATTAAAACATAATGGGCTTAACATAAGCGAACCAATAGTTTTTGGTATCGGTTCGGGCTTGTTTTTTGTATACCTTCCGTTTATAAAAGTAAATCATGCACCCGCGTTTAGCTACAGGCCGTTGCCGGGAATGATTTTTAGCAGGCTTGCAAAAAGACTTGGTATCAAAATTAAAAGACAAAAATTTTCAGGATCTCAGGCTGCCGAGAAAGCACTTGACGATAACCTTCAAAAAAATATACCATCGGGGCTTCAGGTAGGAGTATATAATCTTACTTATTTTCCTGACGACTACCGTTTTCACTTTAATGCACACAACCTTGTGGTGTATGGTAAAGAAAACGACAATTACCTTATAAGTGACCCTGTTATGGAAACGGTTACCACTCTTACAACTGAAGAGCTGGATAGGGTTCGTTTTGCAAAAGGTGCTTTTGCGCCAAAGGGCCAGATTTACTATCCGGTACACATCCCAAAAGAAATTGACTTTAAAACAGCGATAACTAAGGCAATTAAAGCGACCTGCCGTGATATGCTTGCGCCTATGCCTATCATTGGCGTTGCCGGTATGAAATATGTTGCAAAACAGATACGCAAATGGCCTGTAAAATTGGGCGTGCGAAAAGCCAATCATTACCTGGCTCAAATTGTGCGTATGCAGGAAGAGATAGGTACAGGTGGAGGTGGTTTCCGTTTTATATATGCAGCCTTTTTACAGGAAGCATCAGTAATTATGGAAAGCGATACGCTAAAGCAACTTTCGTTTGAAATGACCGAAATAGGCGATATGTGGCGCGATTTTGCAGTTGAGGCATCACGTGTTTACAAAAAGCGCAGTGCAAAACAGGATGTATATAACGTTCTCGCAGATCAATTAACTGATATTGCAAACAGGGAAGAACAATTCTTTAAAAAACTAAGAAAAGCGGTTTAAGACTTAAAATGAGTGATATAATAATAGAAATACAATCTCTTTCTAAAAGATATAAGGATGCCGATTTTTTTTCGGTAAACGATTTGTCTTTGTCTGTAAACAGAGGAGAGATATTTGGATTGCTTGGGCCTAATGGTGCAGGCAAGACAACGCTTATTTCTATATTATGCGGACTGATAAAACCTACTTCAGGTAGTTTTACCATTAATGGGCTTACGTATAAAAGTGATCCAAAAGCTATAAAGAAAATTATTGGCGTCGTGCCTCAAGAATATGCTTTGTACCCTACGCTTACTGCTTATGAGAACCTCTTGTATTTTGGCAGTATGTACGGACTAAAAGGCAAAAACCTGAAACAAAAAATAAACGATTCTCTGGATTATCTGGGACTTATAAAATTTGCCGATAAAAAGATTGATACCTTTTCGGGCGGAATGAAGCGAAGGGTAAATCTTATTGCAGGATTGCTGCATGAACCGGAAGTATTGTTTTTAGATGAACCTACTGTTGGGGTAGATGTGCACTCTAAAAACGTGATTATAGATTACCTGAAACAAATTAATGCTAAAGGTACCACTATGATTTATACATCGCACCATCTTGCTGAAGCACAAGACTTGTGTAGTGCTATTGCTATTTTAGATGATGGAAAAATACTTATACAGGGCACCCCTGAAGAAATTATAGCCATAACACACAATGCCCATTCGTTGGAAGATGTGTTCCTTTCATTAACAGGTAAAGAATTAAGGGATGAATAAGCTGCTTATATCCATATACAAGGAGCTGCTTTTGCTAAAGCGAGATCCCGGTGGGCTGGTAATATTATTCCTTATGCCGCTATGCCTGGTTATTACCATAACCCTGATACAGGATAGTACATTTAAAACAGCAACGGAAAGTAAAATACCGGTATTGCTTGTTGATAATGATAAGGGAGAGGTGTCTAAAACAGTAATGGAAAACCTGGGAGAAAGCAGTTCTTTCAGCGTAATTACAAAACATGAAGGCAAAGCTATTGATGAAGCCTTCGCCAAAGAAAAAGTATTTAATGGCGACTATCAATTGGCGATTATTATTCCTGAGAAATTAAGCTCGGGTCTTAAAGCCAAGGTTGATGAAAATGTAGCCAAAATTATGGAAGGCCTGGGGACTACAGATTCTGTTGCGCCAATTGCTAATCAGGAAAAAGTTACACCAAAAGAAGTTAGATTGTATTTTGACCCGGCATCGCAAACGGCATTTAAAACGGCGGTTAAGAGTACGGTAGACCAAATGATATCTCAAATAGAAACAAAGTCGATATACAAAGCCTTTAGTGAGCAGTTAGGCGAAGAAAGCACTGCGGCATTCCAACAGGAAAGTTATATCAGCTTTAAAGAGATAGTACCCATGTTTAAGAACAAAGCAATGGTGCCAAACTCAACACAGCATAATGTACCTGCATGGACACTGTTTGCTATGTTTTTTATCGTAGTGCCATTGTCTATCAATATTGTAAAAGAAAAAAATCAGGGAACACAAATCAGGCTCAGGACAAATCCGGTTTCTTATGCGGTGGTAATAGCAGGTAAAACCGTAACCTATCTTATAATCTGTATGCTTCAGTTTTTCCTGATGCTCGCTGTAGGAATGTTTATCTTCCCAAAAATAGGCCTGCCCTTATTAGAGCTTAACGGTACATTTTTACTAATGAGTGTTGTAGCCCTTTTTAGCGGACTCGCAGCTATAGGTTTTGGAATTTTACTGGGCACAATAGCAAAAACGCAGGAACAGTCGGCACCGTTTGGGGCAACATCGGTAGTTATACTTGCCGCGGTAGGCGGAGTATGGGTGCCCGTTTTTGCAATGCCTAAAATAATGCAATATGTGGCAAAAGCATCGCCCATGAACTGGGGACTGGAAGCTTTTTATGATGTGCTTTTAAGAAATAATTCGTTAGCAGAGATATGGTCGCTACTTACTGCCTTATTCCTGTTTTTCCTGACAATGGTAGTTATATCACTTATTTATGATGAGAAAAAAAGAGCAGTATAGGGAAGTTACTGAGTTGACAACTACACAGGAAATCAGGGTTCGTTTTAACGAAACCGATCCGCTTGGTATTGTGTGGCACGGCTACTATATTACTTATTTTGAAGATGGCCGCGAGGCATTTGGCCGTGAGCACGGTATTAGTTATCTGGATGTTCATAAATATGGTTATACAACACCTATTGTAAAATCAGGCTGCGAGCATAAACTACCGTTACGTTACGGTGATATTGCGCGTATAGAAACTACAATTGTAGATTCGCCTGCTGCAAAAATGATATTTAGGTATAAAATATTTGATGGGAACAATAATCTGGCATGTACGGGTGAAACTGTACAGGTTTTTGTAAATGACGAAGGACAAATGGTACTTAACTACCCTCCTTTTTTTGAGGAGTGGAGGCGTAAAATAGGATTGGATAAATAATGGATTTAAAAAACGTATATATAACCCATACTAACTGCATCACTCCACTGGGATTTGATGTAGAAAGTAATGTGCAGGCAATCGCCAAAGGCGAGACAGGTATTAGTCGTCAGGAAAACGGCATGCTACCCGAACCTTTTTATGCAGGGGTTATAAACAATGATACACTCGATACTGCCTTTGCTGCGATAAGCAAAGCACCATATACACGACTTGAAAAAATGATGTTGCTGGCTTTACAGCCTGTAGTGCAAAAATCTGGCGTTGCGTTTGATGCTAAGACTGCACTGATACTTTCTACCACAAAAGGAAATATAACGTCATTGCCGGCTGAAGACAACCTTCCGGATAATGTGTATCTTCAGGGGTTGGCAAAAAACATTGCCGCTTTTTTTGGTTTTACTACGCAACCGATAGTTATATCAAATGCATGTGTTTCGGGTATTATGGCGGTTTCGGTAGCAAAACGACTTATTCAGTCAGGCCTTTATGATACTATATTTGTTGTTGCCGGAGATGAGGTGTCGGAATTTGTACTTTCGGGTTTCAATTCGTTTCAGGCAATGAGCAATGTGCCTTGTAAACCCTATTCAGCAGGCAGAAATGGAGTTACCCTTGGCGAAGCTGCAGCAGCGGTATTAGTAACTAAAGATTCGGCGGAAGCCAAAGCAAAAATAACAGGAGATGGCTCTATTAACGATGCCAACCATATATCAGGCCCTTCCCGAACAGGCGAGGGATTAGTAAGAAGTATAGAAAATGCTTTGAGCGAAGCTGGCATAGGTTCAGATAAAATAGATTATATATCAGCACATGGCACGGCTACATCATTTAATGATGAGATGGAAGCTGTAGCATTTAACAGGCTTAATTTGCAGGAAGTTCTTGTAAATAGCTTTAAAGGATATTATGGACATACACTGGGAGCATCAGGATTACTGGAAACAGTTATTGCCTTAGAATCGATGACGCAAAATAAAGTGTTTAAATCTTTAGGTTATGATGAGCCGGGTGTTTCACAACCTATAAATGTGATTACAAAAAACGAAGACAGGGAAATAAACTATTTCCTTAAAACGGCTTCGGGTTTTGGAGGCTGTAATACAGCAGTAGTATTTGAAAAAACAGGCGATGGCAGATAAGTATTTTATATCGGATTACTGCACTATTGAGCAGGGCAGGATTGCACACAACGGGCAGGAGGTTTTTGCTGCACCTAATGTTGTATTTACTGATTTTGCGAAACAAGCTTATAAACATTCAGAGACTGACTATGCTAAGTTTTTTAAGATGGATAATCTTAGCAAGCTGTCTTTTCTGGCCGCCGATATGCTGCTTAAAGGTCAGCCTGTAGATGGAACTAATAATACGGCTCTTTTATTTGCTAATGCATCGTCGAGCCTTGATACCGATGTAAAATATAACAGTTCTATTGCTGATAAGGAAAACTATTTTCCAAGTCCGGCGGTATTTGTGTACACGTTGCCAAACATCTGTATGGGCGAAATCAGCATTAAGCATAAGCTTTATACCGAGAATAGTTTCTTTATATTTGAGGCTTTCAATCCGGATTTTTTTGCTAATTATGCAGCTATTTTGCTGGATACTAATAAGGCAGATAAAGTGCTTTGCGGGTGGGTAGAATTTTTTAAAGACGATTACAAAGCGTTTATGTACCTGGTGTCTAAAGAAAAGGGTACAGCGCATACGATAGAAAACATACAAACATTATATAACAGTTAAGATGGAAGCATTAAAACAGGAATTAAAAGAGAAAATTATCAATGTTTTAAACCTTGAAGATATTCAGGTAGAAGATGTTAATGACAATGATGCGCTTTTTGGCGACGGCCTTGGGCTTGATTCTATAGATGCGCTTGAGCTTATAGTAATGCTTGATAAAGATTACGGAATTAAACTTGCCGATCCTAAAGAAGGCAAAGCGATATTCCAGTCGATAGAAACTATGGCGAAATATATCTCTGAAAACCGCACAAAATAATAATGAATAAAGGAGTTGCCATAACCGGTATGGGAATCATTTCTTCGATAGGTACAACTGTCGAAGAAAATTTTAATGCCCTTATAAATGGCAAACCGGGTATTACAGCAATAGAAAATATTGCTACTATTCATAAAAATCACATTAAGGTAGGAGAAATAAAAAAGACCAATAGCCAGTTGGCTGAAGAGCTTGGCCTGTCTGCGGATAATAACTTTTCGCGTACTGCGATGCTTGCCACGATCGCCGCAAAGCAAGCGGTAAAAAATGCCGGAATTACCGATATCAACGAATATGCTACCGGACTTATTTCTGCTACAAGTGTAGGCGGTATGGATATGACAGAAAAGTTTTTTTACGATTATATTGAGCGTGAAGATAACAGAAGGTATATCCTGGCTCACGATGCCGGAGATACTACGCACAAAATAGCAAATGAACTGGGGCTTAAAGGTCTTGTAACTACTATAAGTACAGCGTGTTCATCGGCAGCAAATGCCATTATGCTTGGCGCAAGGCTTATAAAATCAGGCAAGCTTGATCGCGTTATTGTTGGCGGTACAGACGCGCTTTCAAAATTTACAATCAACGGGTTCAAAACCCTTATGATACTTTCTGACACCTACAACACGCCTTTTGATAATAATAGAAAAGGGCTTAACCTTGGTGAAGCCGCAGCTTTTTTAGTATTGGAAAGTGATGAGGTAGTAAAAAAGAAGAATAAAAAAGTACTTGCTTATCTTTCAGGCTATGGCAATGCTAATGATGCTTATCACCAGACTGCTTCTTCTGAAAATGGTGATGGTGCATTTCTTGCAATGGAAAAGGCATTTAAAATATCAGGTCTACGACCATCGGATATTGATTACATCAATGCGCATGGTACGGCAACACCTAACAACGACCTTTCCGAGGGAAGAGCGCTGATAAGAATGTTTGGCAGAACCATGCCCGACTTTAGTTCTACCAAACCTTTTACAGGGCATACATTGGCTGCTGCTGCTGCAATTGAGGCTGTTTACAGTGTGCTTGCGCTCCAGAACGGTATTGTGTATCCTAACCTGAATTTTGAAACGCCGATGGAAGAATTTGATATTGTTCCACAAACGATTTTAAAAGAAAAAGAAATTAACCACGTACTGTCAAATTCATTTGGGTTTGGCGGAAACTGTTCAACCCTGTTGTTTTCAAAAAGCTGATGAAAAAATGTTATATCAATGGTACTGCATGTGTGTCTTCGCAAAAAACTATTAACACCGCTTTTTTGCAGGATATCATCATAAACGAAAATGACAATATACTCGAACTTTCATTACCCGATTATAAAGAAGTTATACCGCCGGCAGCTGCAAGGCGTATGGCTAAGGGTGTTAAGAATGGTATTGTAGCATCGCACTGGGCTATGAAAGAAGCCGGAACGCAAAACCCTGATGCAATTGTTACAGGTACAGGAATGGGTTGTGGCGTAGATTCTGAAAAGTTTTTAAAAGCCCTTATTGATAATAATGAAGAATTTTTAACCCCGACATCGTTTATCCAGTCGACGCATAATACTGTTGGTGGACAAATAGCTTTGGGGCTTCAGTGCAAAGCGTATAATTTTACCTATGTAAATGGTGCTGTTTCCTTTGAATCGTCGCTTATAGATGCAAAGATGCAAATAGACGGAGAAGAGGCCACTACGGTATTAGTTGGCGGTGTAGAAGAAACTTCTGAAAATACGCTGGAGTTTTTAAAGCTATCAGGTGTTATTAAAGATAAAGACCAATCGCCATATAGTGTTTTAGGATCTGATACCACTGGAGCAGTATTTTCTGAAGGAGCAGTGTTTTTTGTCCTGGAAAATGAGCAGAAATCAACCACCTATGCCGAACTCAAAGATGTATCTATTTACAATGTTTTGGAACAGGATGAGGTTGAAGCAAAGCTAAAAGCATTTTTAGCGCATAATAAACTTACTATAGCCGATGTTGATGCTGTTGTATTAGGATATAATGGCGATGTGCAATATGATGGGTATTACAATACGCTTGCAAATAGCGTTTTTGTAAATATCCCGCAGGTATACTACAAACACTTGAGCGGAGAATTTTACACCGCTTCGGCTTTTGGTTTATGGGTAGCTTCACATATTGTAAAGTTGCAGGAACTGCCAGCTATATTACAAGTCAATAAAATTGAAGGTAAGAATTTTAAAAATGTACTGCTTTACAATCAATACCGGGGCGCAGATCATAGTTTTACACTTATATCGCAATGCTAACCCATAAAATAAATACAGGCTTTTTCTTGGCTGTAATTATTTTTCTGGCTGCTTATTCCTTTTACAATCTGTTGTCTTTATGGGTTTTTGTTATTCCGATAACGTTATGGGTTATTATAACAGGTTTTGGTTCGGCGTTTGTACAATCAGGCTATCATATTAAAACATTAAATAAAAATACTAACGCAGTTGGAAGAAAAATAGCCATAACTTTTGATGACGGCCCAACTACTGAAACGCTAAAAGTGCTTGATCTTCTAAGGCGCTATAATGTAAAAGCAACTTTTTTTTGTATTGGAAAACAAATCGAAAAATATCCTGAAATTTTTCAAAAGGTTATTGATGAAGGCCACACTGTAGGTAATCATACTTTTAATCATTTCCCTAAAATGGGCTTTTTTTCGGTTGAAAAGATTCTTAATGAACTTGAAAGCACTGACGCTCTTATCAAGCAATATACATCAAAACCACTTTTGTTCAGGCCGCCGTATGGCGTTACCAATCCTAATTTGGCGAAGGCCATAAAAAGGACAGGCCACTATGTTATAGGGTGGGATATACGTTCGCTCGATGCTGTAATTAAAGATGAAAATAAAATATTTAACCGTATAAAAACAAGGCTTGCACCGGGAAGTATTATATTGCTGCACGACACCTCGCAAAAAACGGTAAATGTGTTGGAACAATTATTGATACTTTTACAGGAGCAAAATTATGAAGCTGTAACCGTAAACGAATTATTAAATATCCCTGCTTATGAAAAATAGTATTTTCTATATGTTTCTTTTAATGACTGCTGTATTTTCGGCTACAGCCCAGGAGCAGAAAATGAGTACAGCCGAAATTACTTCTTTTAAGGCTGCGGTAAATGCTACTGCAAAAAATACAAAAACGCTTAATACAGATTTTGTGCAGTACAAGCACATGGATTTTTTATCTAAAGACATTGAAACATCAGGTAAAATGGTTTTTAAATCTCCCGGTATGCTGCTTTGGCAATACACAAAACCATATCAATATAGTGTGGTGTTTAAAAACAATAAGATCGCTATAAACGATGCCGGTAAAAAAAGTGAAATGAACGTAGGCAACAGCAAAATGTTTGCGAAGCTTAATAAACTTATCGTAGGCAGTGTGAGTGGGGATATGTTTGATGAAAACGAATTTACAATCAGTTACTGTAAATCTGCCGAGCATAATATAACCAGGTTAATGCCTAAAGATGCTGCGCTAAAAAAATACATCAAACAGATGGAACTTTATTTTGACAAAAAGGGAAATATGGTTTCTCAGGTTAAAATGACAGAACCATCTAACGATTATACCACAATTGTATTTAAAAATAAAACTACCAATGCGCAGGTTCCTGATTCTGTTTTTAATAACTAGCAGTTCGCTGCTTACATCCTGTGCTGTAGGTACAGTAAAAGGTCTTGAAGAAAAGACACCTCAGGTTAAAAGCTATGATGTTGGTTATTTTTCTGACCCAAAAACAGACTATGTATATAAGGCCCATATTTCTATATATGGCAAAGACTTTGGGGGCATATTTATCGCAAAAAAAATAAATGACACCCTGTACCGTGCTGCTTTTACCACAGAATTTGGTAATAAGCTCTTTGATTTTGAAATAACCGATGATAGCTTTAAGGTTAACTATATCATGGAGGAGCTTGACCGGAAAATAATAGTGAACACGCTTAAGCGCGACTTTATGTTATTATTAAAAAAGCATCATGAAATTGGGTATCAATATGAAAACAATCAGGGAGTTATCTATAAATCTGCCGATAAAGGCAGGTATAATTACCTGTTTATAGATAAAGCTACCGGAAAGCTTTCTAAAATTGTAAATACTACAAAGTCAAAGGAGAAAATTGTAGTAAATTTCAGCAAAGAAAACAATATATTAGCAAAAAATATTGTTATAGACCATAAGAGCATCAAGCTCAAAATTGAATTGAATTACATCCAATAAAATTATCATGAAAAAGACTTTACTATTTACATTGCTGTTTTTTGCTGTTATTTCTGTTCAGGGTCAAGTGACATTGCGACCGGGTATCAGGGCGGGTGCTAACCTTGCTAAATTAACTGGTGTTAATCTGGACTCAAAGGCAGATTTTTATGTGGGAGGTTTTGCGGCGTTAAAACTTTCAAGGTTTTATACCCTGCAGCCCGAAATTAACTACTCACGTCAGGGAGCAAGGGGAAATATTAAGGTTTATGATAATAATGGAAATTATATAAGTAAGCATGGCGACCTGAGCCTGCAATATATTTCGCTTGTAGGATTAAATAAATTTACCCTTTCTGATAAATTTAATGTTCATATAGGGCCTACGTTTGATATTGTTACAAATTCTAATCGATATGCTTATAATGATATAGATCTTGGTATTACCGCAGGTATCGGCTACACGCTTCCTATGGGGTTAACTATAGAAGCACGTATTAAAAAAGGACTTATAGAGGCTGTAGATAGTTATAACTACAATAACGATGATTATTATTACGATGGTAATAGTGGTACTAACCTTGTTTTCTCACTGGGTGTTTCTTTCAGCTTTCAGGTGACAGGTACTTCTAAATAATCATGTTGCTATGAAAAGATACGTCGCAATTATAGTATTTGCCTGTTGCTTTAGTGTAAGTGCACAGACACAGATAACCGTAAAGCCGGGTATTAGGGCGGGAGCTAATTTTTCTAACTTTACAGATTCTGACCTCGACTTCAGGGCCAGTTTTTATGTAGGTGGATTTGCGGCTATAAAGCTAACACGTTTTTATACGCTTCAGCCTGAAATCAATTATACACAACAGGGAGCAAAAGCTACGTTTTCTAATCCTGAACTTACAAATCATGCACCCGAAAAAATTGAATTCAACTACTTGTCTTTAGGTGTACTCAATAAAATAACCTTTACAGATAAGATATTTATTTTGGCCGGTCCTCTGCTTGATTTTAAGGTTAACGGCAGTTCAAATTCAAATGCAGATCTTGATCTTGCAGCTACCTTAGGTTTTGGGTATACCCTGCCTATGGGCCTGACTTTAGAGGCGAGGGCAAAGCTTGGTATTATAGATGTACTGGAATCTGACGATTATAATAATGCCGATAACGATGTAGAGGACTGGAATTCAAACTATTTATTCCAGATTGGCTTTGCTTATAGTTTTGACGCAAAAGGCTCAACCAAATAACAATCAACCAACAATCAATACTTATGAGAAAAATTATTTTTATACTTATTTCCTTTTTTGCACTGCATGCCGGGGCGCAGGTAACGGTAAAGCCGGGTGTCAGGGCAGGTTTAAATCTTTCTACGATTACAAATACTAATGCTGATGTAAAAGCTGACTTTTATGTAGGCGGTTTTGTTGCCATCAAACTGGCAAAATTTTATACGCTTCAGCCGGAGATCAATTATTCAAGGCAGGGTTCTAAGGGATCGTTTGAAGATGTATCATTTGATCCTGTTGGAAGTCCAACAATAGTTGAAAAGGATTATTCACTTCAGTATATTTCGCTGGGTGTAATGAATAAGTTTACTTTTGCCGAAAGCTTTAGTGTACTTGTAGGGCCAACAATTGATTTTAGAGTAGGGGATAACTTTACCGGCGTGGCAAAAGAGAATCTTATAGATGTTGACCTTGGAGTTTGTGCAGGTATAGGTTATACATTGCCTATGGGTTTAACAATAGAAGCCCGCTATAAATTAGGCCTTATTGATATTTATGGTGATAATTTTGATTACGATTATCGTGACAATGATTATAATGGAAATTATGATAACATAAAGCTTAATAGTGTTATTCAGTTAGGCTTAGCCTATACATTTTAAATTATATTAGATGCTGCTTAAAGATTTTTATACAATACAATCATTTGAAACTACTGAAAGCCAAAAATATGTGGCTACCATAATGCTTAACAAAAACCATGAGGTTTTTAAAGGGCATTTTCCGGGAAATCCGGTTACTCCGGGAGTATGCATGATGCAGATAATTAAGGAACTTACTCAGGAAGCTGTGAAAGGGACATTGACAATGAAAAGTGCAAGCAATATTAAATTTATGGCACTTATTAATCCTGAGGTGAATCCATTATTGCGATTAGAACTTGACATAACAATAACTGAAGACGATATTGTAAAGGTGAAAAACACATCTTATTTTGAGGATACAGTAGCGTTAAAATTAAGTTGTATTTATAGCAAAAATTAGTTATTTGGTGTGGTATTTGCCAACTTTAAATACTATTATACTTTACAACATGAAATTATTAGCATTGTTCGTTTCAATACTATTGTTTGTTTCAGCAGATCTTGCCGACGTAAGGCAGAAATATTTAAGCGCACCTAAATCGGCTGAAGTAACTGAAGAATTGTATGCATCCCTTAAGGATGTAAGTGACAGCAGTAGCGATAATACTATGGTTGCGTATAAGGCTGCTGCACTAACACTTAGAGCTAAACATGAAAAAGGACTGCTTACCAAAAAGAAACTTTTTACACAGGGCGCTAAACTTTTAGAAGCTGTAATTAAAAGGGATGCCGATAATTATGAGGCAAGGTTGTTGCGTTTAAGCATACAGGAAAACGCTCCAAAAATTACAGGATACAACAAGATGATAACCGAAGACAAAGCATTTCTGATTAAGAATTACAAAGTTCAAAAGCAGGATCTTAAAGAATATACTCTTGGTTTTGTAAAGGTTTCTTCATCATTTAATAAAGATGAGAAAGCAGCTTTTAATTAAGATGTTCTATCTTGTATTACTGTAAAGAAAGGCTTCAATTTGGCAAAAAAAATTAAAAGGGTATCTTTGCGCACCATTTTAAATCAACCACTTTTGTAATGAGCACAGCTCCACAATATTATAGTTCAATAGACAGACTAAAGTGTTGTGTTATTATTCCCACTTATAATAACCACAAGACCCTTAAACGGGTAATTGACGGAGTGCTGTTGTACACCGTTAACGTTATTGTTGTGAATGATGGTTCTACAGATACTACTGCAGAAATACTAAAGCAATATCCACAAATCATACAGGTGCATTTGCCTAAGAATAGAGGTAAGGGTAATGCTTTGCGTGCCGGGTTTACTATAGCACGCAATTCAGGATATAAGTATGCTATAACTATAGATTCTGACGGGCAGCATTTTCCGGATGATATCCCTGTATTTATTGAAGCGCTGGAGAAAGATGGCGATGCGCTTTTTATTGGCAGCCGAAATATGGAGCAGGAAGGCATTCCTAAAAAGAGCAGTTTTGGCAACAAATTCTCAAACTTCTGGTTTTGGTTTGAAACAGGAAATAAACTGGAAGATACGCAATCGGGTTATAGGCTATATCCATTAAACAGAATTCCGAAAAAATATTTTACCACCAAATTTGAATTTGAAATAGAAGTAATTGTGCGTGCTGCCTGGAAAGGGCTTCCGGTAAAAAATATTCCGGTAAAGGTATTGTATGATATGAATGAGAGGGTATCTCATTTTCGCCCGTTCAGCGATTTCACACGTATAAGTATTCTGAATACTTTACTGGTAATTATAAGCCTTTTATATATTAAACCCCGCGATTTTATCCTGAGCTTTAAAAAAAAAAATCTTAGACAATTCTTTATAGAAAATATACTTGAAAGTAGTGATAGCAATACTAAAAAAGCATTATCTATTGCTCTTGGTGTTTTTATAGGGATAGCTCCATTATGGGGATTGCAAACAGTTGTTGTGTTGTCTTTAGCCTATATGCTGCGTCTTAACAAGTTAATTGCGTTTGCGTTTTCAAATATTAGCATTCCACCCGCAATACCCGTTATTATATACCTGTCGTTAAAAATGGGCTCATTATTTATTGCCGATAGTATAGTTGTTGAAGGCGCTACTACATTTGATGCTGTAAAACAAAATATAGCGCAATATATTACGGGAAGTATTGTACTTGCTACGCTAATGGCTTTCCTGTTTGGTATGACAGGTTATCTTATATTGACTGCTTTAGATAAAAACAAAATACACAAAAATGCATAAGTTCTTTATAGGCATACATTTTTTCGTAACCAGGAACAGGCTGTTCTCTATTGGTATGGCTTTAGGTTTTCTGGCGCTGTTTGGGTATTTTGCTTCAAGGATTGCTTTTGAAGAAGACATAACGCGACTTATTCCAAAGAATGAGCAGTCTGATGTGGCAACTAAAGTTTTAAGCCAGCTTAATTTTGCCGATAAAATAACGGTTATTATTAACGCTAAAAAAGGTGCTACTCCGGAAGATCTTACTCAGGTTGCGGGTGTCTTTTTAGATAGTCTGAAAAGTTGTAAAGAATATGTAAATGGTGTTCAGGGCAAAATTGATGATGAAAATATTCAGGAAACCTTTGATTTTGTATACAACAATGTACCACTGTTCCTTGATGAAGCCGACTATAAAGTAATAGAACAAAAACTACAGGCAGACAGTATTGCGGCAACAGTAAACGGAAACTATAGGTCTATCATATCTCCATCGGGACTTGTTACAAAAGACTTTATTTTAAAAGATCCGCTTGGAATATCATTCATTGGGCTTAAAAAACTGCGCCAGTTAGGCATGGGTGATGAATTCCATCTTCAGGATGGCTATGTAATTACTAAAGACAATCAAAAAGTATTGCTTTTTATAAGTCCGAAACTCCCAGGCAATGAAACCAAAAGAAATACATTGTTTGTAGATAAACTGGATGCTATCAAAGCCAGCCTGAATACAACATTTAAGAAAACAGCCTCGGTAGAATATTTTGGCGCAACCAATATTGCCGTTGCAAATGCCAGACAGATAAAGAGCGATATACAAACTACTACAATGATAGCCATCACGTTGCTGATGTTGATATTGATGGTGTACTATCGTAAATTTTTCATACCGCTTATCATCATGATACCCACCATCTTTGGGGTATTGTTTGCAGTGGCATTACTATATTTTTTAAGAGGTACCATATCGGCTATATCATTAAGTATCGGTTCGATCTTACTGGGCGTTACTATAGATTATGCCCTGCACATACTAACACATTACAAACACAATAGTGATGTAAGGGTGCTGTATAAAGATATTACCAAGCCTCTTATTATGAGCAGTACCACGACAGCTTTGGCGTTTTTGTGTCTGTTGTTTGTTAATTCAGGGGCGCTTCAGGATCTTGGAATTTTTGCGGCAGTTAGCGTTATGGTATCTGCATTGTTCTCGTTGCTTATCATTCCACATTTATATAAACCTAAAAACAGCAAAGACACATATCATAACACCGTTCTCGATAAGATGGCGAAGTTTTCGTTTCATAATAACAAGGCACTTATAGTAATAAGTGTAATTGTTATTATCGTGAGTTTCTTTACTTTCAATAAGGTGGTTTATGATAAAGATATCTCACAGCTTAACTATGTACCTGCCGATATAAAACTGGCAGAAAGGCATTTAGAAGGGACTACAAATGTCACGTCAAAGTCCTTGTATGTTACCACCTATGGCAGCAGTGCTGAAGAAGTATTGCAAAATAACAACTTGCTTTACACCCAGCTGAATACGGATAAAAAAAGCAATAAGCTTTTAAGTTATAGTTCTATTGGAGGTATTGTGTTTTCTGAAAAAGAGCAACAGAAAAAGATTGACCGATGGAACAATTTCTGGACATCACAGCGTAAACAACTTATAAAATCAGGACTTGTAGCTGAAGGAAATAAACTGGGTTTTAAACCGGATGCCTATAATAATTTCTACACGCTACTTGATACAAAGTTTAAACCGGTATCGCTTAAAGAATATCTAAAAGTAAAAACGCTTTTCTTAAATGAGTTTATTACTGAGAAGAATGGCTTTTACACGATTTCTACAGTGGTAAAAGTGTCTGATACGCAACGCGATAAGATGGTTAAAGAGCTTTCTGCAAAACCACAGGTAATGGTGATCGACAGGCAGCAAATGAACGAAACCTTTTTGGGTGGGCTTAAAGACGATTTTACGTCATTGGTTAACTATTCTTTTATAGCAGTAGTGCTTATATTGTTTTTATTCTTCAGGCGTATAGAACTTGTTATTATTAGTTGCATACCTATAGTTATTACAGGAATAGTTACAACGGGTATTATGGGAATGTTTGATGTTCGCCTAAATATCTTCAGTACCATTGTGTGTACACTTGTCTTTGGCCACGGGGTAGATTTTAGCATTTTCATGACCAGTGCATTACAAAAAGAATACAGTACCGGTAAAAATGAAATGGCAACCTACAGGACTTCTATACTGCTTGCTGTACTCACTACAGTACTTGGTATAGGTGCGCTTGTTTTTGCGGGCCATCCGGCTTTAAAATCTATTTCATCAGTATCTCTTATAGGGGTTTTTGCAGCACTAATCATTACATTCATCTTTTATCCTATACTTTTCAGGTTTGCATTGAGTCAAAGGGTGAAAAAAGGCAATGCACCTTTTGAACTGAGAACGCTTATACAATCTATATTGCTGTTTGCGTATTACGGCATAGGATCATTTCTGCTTTCAATAGTTAGCCTTGTACTTGTAAATATCCTTCCGATAAAAAAGAAATGGAAGATAATGGGGTTTAGGTATGCCATGTCTAAATTTATGAAATCGGTATTGTACTTTAATCCGTTTGTAAAGAAAAAAGTACTTAATCCGCATAATGAAATCTTTGATAAGCCTGCAATTATTATTGCTAACCATACGTCGTTCCTGGATATATTAGCTGTAGGAATGCTAAGCCCTAAGATAATTTATCTGGTGAGTGACTGGGTATACAATTCACCAATATTTGGCATTGGCGTTAAGCTGGCGGGTTTTTATCCGGTATCACAAGGGCTGGAAGGCGGCGTGGAACATCTTCGTAAAAAAGTTGAAGAAGGTTATTCTTTAGTAGTGTTTCCTGAAGGAACGCGTTCTAAGAGCAACCAGATACAGCGTTTTCATAAAGGGGCATTTTATCTCGCCCAGGAATTTAATCTTGATATTGTGCCTATCCTTATACATGGCAATTCTGAAGTATTGCCAAAAGGAGATTTCATTATCTATGACGGTAGCATTACCCTTAAAATTTTAGAAAGAATTGCTCCTAATGACAGCAGATTCGGAACTACTTTTGCAGAAAAGGCTAAAGGAATAGGCCGCTACTTTAAAGAGCAATTTGCCCAAATGCGTAACAAGACCGAAGGTGTCTATTACTTTAAAAAGAAGATTATTAATAGCTTTGCTTTCAAGGAATTTGAGATTGTGAGCGATGTTAGGAAACATCTTAACCAATGCATGGATACCTATAAAAAACTTGACAGCCATATTGGTCCAAAAAGTTTTATATTGCATATAGCAGATAATTATGGTGAAACATCATTGTTGCTGGCGCTTCAGGAGCCGCAGCGTAAGATATATACTTACATTGCCGATGAAGAAAAACGTGCTGTAGCAAAAACGAACTATATCAATTCTAAGCGGGAGATTAAATATCCTGATTCAGAAGAAGCTATTGAAAATATAAGTTATTCTGTTATTATTGCAGATAATGAGATAACCAATATAGCAGGCAGTATACTTGAAGCTGCAGAGCGTATCGTTTTTATTAAGCCTACGGGTATACAATATCCCGGAGGTTTTGAGGTTGAACATGAAGAAGATGGTTTTGTAATTGTTAGGAAGCGGTAAGCAGATGAAAAAAAAGTATGACGTTGTTATAGTAGGAAGCGGCTTAGGCGGACTGGTGTCTTCTATCATTTTAGCGAAAGAAGGTTACAGCGTTTGTGTGCTCGAAAAAAACAACCAGTTTGGGGGTAATCTGCAAACCTTTGTACGCGACAAAACCATTTTTGATACCGGTGTTCACTACATCGGCGGACTTGATGAAGGGCAGAATCTTTACAGTTATTTTAAGTATATAGGGATTATGGATGGCCTTAAGCTTAAAAGAATGGATGAAGATGCCTATGATATCATTTCATTTGACGATGATGAACAGGAATACCCGCATGCGCAGGGTTATGATAACTTTGTAAAACAGTTACTAAAGTATTTTCCTGATGAAGAGGAAAACCTTAAGACTTATTGTCAGAAACTTATTGATACCTGCGATTCTTTTCCGTTATACAACCTAAGAAACAGTGAGGAAAAATATAGCGAAGAAGTTCTTTCAGAAAATGCAAAAGCCTATATAGATACTGTTACCCAAAACGAAAAACTAAGGGCTGTACTTGCAGGGTCTAACTTTTTGTATGCAGGAATAGAAGATAAATCGCCATTGTATGTACACGCGCTTTCGGTTAACTCATACATGCAAAGTTCATGGCGCTGTATAAATGGTGGTAGCCAGATTACTAAACAGCTTATAAAGCAGCTTAAAAAGTATGGTGGAGAA
>Ga0157370_10000335_pt1 | contig 59202 bp, 57 predicted proteins | sample C35metaG_FD_113463 | JGI IMG/M metagenome (GOLD analysis project Ga0157370, IMG submission 113463) | Corn rhizosphere microbial communities from Kellogg Biological Station, Michigan, USA - C3-5 metaG | ecosystem: Host-associated > Plants > Roots > Rhizosphere > Soil | place: USA: Michigan...
CGATGGCCTGCCGTATCCGAGCTGCAAGTTCACCTTCAAGCATGTTCGACACCTTGTTGCACCACAAGAAACGTAGGATAGCAATCGGAGCGGCTGGTCAAGACGACTTCGCCGGTCGCATACACCCTTCGACTCGAAGACCATCAATACGGCGCCCTACTGGGCTCCAAGAAGGGCATGCGGGAGTTCGCGCTCAACATTTCGCACGATTGAACGCCTCGATGCCAACCGCTGTCATTTGTCGCTAGCCAACGGTATGTGGTTCATTGGACTTACTGTTGGTGCATGGCAGTGCATAATTTGAGGAAATACAGCATAGGTGCTACTGCTCGTCTATGCATTGGATTGAGCCTATAGCTTGCTTCTGGAGTGTGTTGGCCTCGCTAACTACTTGGGAGCAGCTGCCTATCAGCGACCAGCTAGGGGAACGGAAAGAGGATGTCGGACAAGAAGCTGACGGACCAACAACTGCTCGGTGAACAAGGAACTTCCCTCATCAGCCTCGCCGTTTCCAGGATGGGATATGTCTGGAGACCGACGTCTCAGCACGACACAGGCATTGACGGTGAGATTGAGATCAGAGACGCAGCATCAGGCGTGGTTTCGGGTTTGTCGGTCAAGGTTCAGAGTAAGGCCGTCTCGAACTTCGAACGTGAGACCGACGAGGGCTTTGAATACTTGGCGCAGCAGCGAGACGTGGACTACTGGCTGCAGCACAACGTCCCCGTAATCCTTGTCGTGTCGAGACCTCGCACCGACGAGGTTTTTTGGCTCCCTGTTCGCGATCCCTCTGGGCGGGTCCGAGAGCGAAAATTCCACTTCGTCAAGAGCCAGAACCGGCTCGACGCCAGCGCGGCCGTGGGGCTTGCGGAGCTTGTCAGGACACAGGCTCAAGGCACCCGAGGGATTGCACTGCAACGCCCAGAGCGTCTCATCAGCAACTTGATTGCGGTCAGATCTCTGCCGGCCCGTCTGTTCCTGGCTGAGACGCCGCACCATCAACCCAAAGCGATGGGGCAGGCCCTGAAGGGCCGAGAGCTGACATTTGAGAACGTGGTCCGCAGCAAGCAGGTATTGACGGTGCGCGACCTGACCGATCCTCAATATTCATTCCTGTGTGACCGAGGAACAGTTGAGGACTTCCCTGTCGAGCAGTGGTCTGCATCGGATGACCCAGTAGTTCAGCGCGAATTTGTGTGGCTGCTGAATAGCTGCTTGCGCCAGTTCCTTCGAACCTCGCCGGGAAGGGTTTTGTTCGACAAGAGCTCTGGCGTCTATTTCTTCCCTGCGCAAGAGGCTGGCACCCCGACAGTGCTCAGCTATCAAGCGCAGAAGAAGCTCACGTCACGAGAGGTCGTGAAGGTATTGGTGAACAAAAAGAAAGGGCACGTCATGGGCCACAGGCACTCGGCCATGAATGCCCAATTCGTCAGGTATGGCGATTCTTGGTATCTGGAGGTCAGTCCCACCTATTACTTCACAGGGCCTGACGCCATGAAGCCAAGTAAGTACGCGGCCGAATGGACCACAGGCATAAAGCGCCTCGAACGCAACAACGCAGTACTTGGTCAGTTGGGAATGTGGGCCGAATTCCTGAATCCACCAACGGACCTTTTTGCCGAACCGTATCCTCACCTCAGTTTTGGGGAGCCGCTGACGTTCCAGTCGGAGCGCGGCCTAGACGACGCCGCTTGGACTGCAGGGGACGAAGAAGCTCCACTTGCCGGTAATGAACTCCCCCTCGGCCTCTTCTAGAGATATGAAGCTAGATTTCCTTGAAGAGCCAGAGCTCGAGTTCGGTCGGCACGGCCGCCACGTGGACATCAGGCAAGGCCTAAAGTTGTATGGCCCTCTCGATACCGTAGATGACGACGTGCGGCGCATACGAATCGGAATCGTCGGTACTCAGCAGACTATTGACGGGCTGCGTCGCTGGCTAGGGCGATGTGCAACTGGAGTTGAGGCCAAGAAAAGTCGCCAGCCAAACCTTTTTCCAGACTTCCCTGGCTTTGGAGATAGTTCGCCGTTTCGAGCGTCCTTTGAGATTGACGATGCGTCGTGCCGAATCATTCCGCCACGAGAACTCCGGGCACTGTCGGAACACGCCCACTACGGCGCGCTGATTCGTGGCGTGGAGCTACTAGCCAATGAAATAAGAGCCTTGTCCGAAGAGATCAGGCCTGCTGTCGTGCTGGTCGCGCTGCCTACCGAACTTGTAGGACTGGATGACGACGAAGACGACCGCGAGGAAGCGAAGACCAAGGACGCACCTCAGGGTGAGAAGGAGGAGTTGGCTTACGGAACCGACTTGGATCTTCATCACATGTTGAAGGCCGAAGCGATGAAGTTCGGCCAGCCAATCCAGATCGTTCTGCCGATCACCTACGACCCCACCGCGAAGGCGAAGGCAGACAAGCTGGATGGAAAGCGAAAGCTTCAAGATGAAGCCACCCGTGCATGGAATCTGCATATCGCCCTGTATTACAAGGCCAACTATCGGCCCTGGCGGATGGTGCGCAACCCGAACGATCTAAAGACTTGCTTTGTCGGCATCAACTTTTATCGCTCCCTGGACAAGGTCAACCTCGTGACCAGCATGGCCCAGGTCTACGACGAACGGGGCGAAGGCGTGATCGTGCGTGGAAAACCGGTAGCCCTGAAAAAGGACGATCCGATTCCGCACCTTTCCAGCGAGGATGCTTTTACGCTGATCGTCCATGCCCTCACCGAGTATCGGCGGGAGCATAAGCATTCACCTGCCCGTCTAGTGCTGCACAAGAGCTCGAACTTTAGCGCGGAAGAGTTGTCAGGCTTCAATCGAGCAGTCGAGGATCAGCGCCTCGATACTGCTGACTTCCTAGTGGTAGAGAAGAGTTTCACGCGATTGTTTCGGGAGGGCAGCTATCCGCCATTGCGAGGGACGCTGCTGAGTCTCGATAACCGCAATCATGTCCTGTACACAAAAGGAAGCATTCCCTACTACTCCACGTTCCCGGGCATGTATGTTCCACGCACCCTTCGATTCAAAATTGCTCAAGGCGACGAAAGCCCTCGCAAACTTGCCGAGGAGATTTTGGCGTTAACTAAACTTAACTGGAACAACACACAGTTCGATGGGGGAGAGCCGATCACTATGCGAGTTGCTCGCCAAGTCGGGAAGGTCCTCAAATACGTCGCGGCCGACGGAGTTGTTCAGCCAAAATATAGCTTCTATATGTAATTCAAACGGCGAGGTGCGGCTTTGAGTGCGGAGCCGTCCTTGTAGAACAGTAGGTACGGGCCTGTTCCCGACGGTTTCTACTCACGAACCTCTGCGTCTGTAGGTGAGTGGAAACTGGCTACGGGATTGAAGTGCGCACCGCTGGCCAGTCCTCGACGCAGAAGCTGAATGACCGGTTCCTCTGTAGGCGGACTTCGGATGGCTGGGTCGCCACCTACCGTTTGCAGTCTGCAATGGCCACCCACAAAGGCTGCTACGCAGCGAGCTCGTGCTCAAACTCGCAGAGGCTACTTGGTCTTTCCGGGTGGCTTGCGATTGGGCGCAGGAAACTTGATCTTCCCGACGACGGCCAGATGCTGTGCGGACATATGGCTTTCCGTGTAGGCTCGCACCGGCTTTGTGCCGGACAGCTGATACCCAGAAAAGACTCGCGCAAGGGGTTCGCGAGACCGAGCTCCGAGGGGGGGCTCGTTCGACACGCCGACAAGCGTGTCGTCCATCCGCACCTCGAACACGACTCTGTCCGTGTCCCGAAGAAAGGACACGTCAAAGTTGGCGTGCACCGCCATCATGTCGTTGAGCGTTCGAAGGATGGGCCCAGGGCCATCATTCACAGCGAACTCGTCCTCAGTGGGGCGGTCTGAGATAAGGATTCGCACCTTGACGCCTTTCCTCAGCGCCTGCTCAAGGAGGAGCAGCCTCAGCGAAGTGAGCCGTTCGCCGATTGGCAGCGTAGTTGTGATGACGATGTCGTTCTTGGCCTTCTGAAGTGCCACGTCAACGAGTTGGGGAACCTCAAAGGGCAGCAATGCGCGGACCGGAAATTGCGCTAGCTTCTGCTGCGCTGTAGCTAGCTCGGACTTCTTTGCATCAAGCTTGGCGGCCGCTTCGGGAGAGGCCTTACGTTCTAGCCCCTCAATACCCAACTGCAGCGTGCTCTTGAGCTTCAGGAGGTCGGCAAGGGATTCGTTTCCAGGCAGCACGCCAAGCGGTTTAACACGGGGTTCGACGGCGGTCGCGCCCATGCGCCGAGCAAACAGGCCGTCGACGCCCAAGCGCGGTAGCACCTCATGACGAGCAATGGCCACGCTGCTTGTTGAATCTATGACTCCGTCAATCGCGACACGAGCCAGAGGTTCGCCACCTTTACCTCTGCCGTAGATGAGCAGCACCGCGGGCACGTAGAGAAGCGACCGACGTTGAACTTCCAAGAATCGAATGACTTGCTCCCCTTTGTCGAGCTGCCATGCGGGCATGCGCTCCAGTGGCAGTTCGTCGAGGGGAGGCAGTTTGGTGCTTGGAGGAACAACCCGTATCACCCTGCCGAGCTTCATCTCCCCGGACTTCTTCAGCGCGTGCTTGTCGCGCATTACCTGCTGCGTCACCGGATTCCAGGCTACGGTCAAAACCTTCTCATAAACCCTGCGCTCGCCGGCCTCTGCCAATGCATTTGCCCCTTTTTGACGAATCACCAATTCCGGCCTCTGGGCAATGTACTCATCGTCAGCCAGAGATTGAAGAAGCTTCTCTCCGTAACCAGCCCCGAGCCCTAATGTTCCAAGCACATCCGAGCTCGAGCGAACACCCATGCTGACGGCTTTGAGGGCAAACTCCTCCACGGGCATAAGTTCGCGCTTCTCCGCGATCAGCGCTTCAATCTGTAATAGGTATATGGGCAGAGCGATAGGAAGGTAGTCGACCAACGGCATCCCATCCATCGCCTGGTGCTGCTCTGCAACTGCATCAAACTCGGTCATAGCGAACGAACCCGCATTCGTCAGGGTGGTTGTCAATGTGCGCGAGCACCTTGAGAAAAGGGTTTTTTGAGGCGACTCCGCGGCAGAAGATGTCGTCGCCAACGATGATCAGTGAGTCTCGACCTCGCGAGAGCGCAACGTTTAGACGCTGGACTTCTCGCTGGAACCCGAGCCTGTGCTCGCCGTTGGACCTCGTGACGCTGTAGATGCAGATGTCGGCGTCCTTGCCTTGGAATGCGTCAACGGTGTTGATGACAATCTTCAAGTTCTGCAGAGGCTTGGCAGCACCTTGAATGCGCTGTCCAAGTTCGTTGACTTGCGCCGAATAGCCGGCAATCACCGCGACATTCAAAGGTTGGCGCCCGCGATTTCCCGCATTGAGTCGCTCGAGGATCTGATGGACTATGGCCGCCTCGCATGCGTTTCGGTAAGTTCGGCCAGTCATCTCCTGCTCTCGCCGCTTGCCAATGGCGGAGGTCGTATGCCATTCAACAGCCCTTGGGTGCAGCTTCGCAGTGACCGGGTCTCGGTCTTCAGCATTTCGGATGGTGACAAGCTTGCCCTCGTAGAAAACGTCGCTCACCAAGTTTCCTATGGCGGTGACCATGCGACGTTGCTCTGTGAGCTGCGCTTTGCAGGCATCAGGTAGCCGCGGTGTCAGGATATCTAAGAGCGTTGCTTCTGCCTGCTCGATTGAATAGCGCTGGTCTAGCATCTTCTTCCTGTCCAGCTCAGAGTAAGGTGGAAGTTGCTGTGGGTCGCCCACGAGCACCCAGCGCTTGCTTCTGCTCATTGGTATGAGCGTCTCTGTGGGAGTTGCCTTTGAGACCTCATCAACGATGCAAAGGTCGAACTCCAACTCACTGAAGGCTGGGACACTCGCTAGACCAACGCAGGTGCCTGCAACGACCCGAGCTTCGCCGAGCACGGCGCCGTGAAAGTCGCGTGATACGCCCAAGCGCGCAAACCACTCCAGCTGGAGGCCGACCTGGCTCTTCAAGAACTGTGACCCGTGGACGTGCGATTTGCTCAAGGCATCCATCCACTCCCGGCTAATCTCGTCGGACGATGAGACAATCGCTTCGCCAAATTCTCCTAGTGCTCTCAGCTTGCCCTCAACCTTGGCTAAACGCCGCTTGATGGCCTTGATTTGGTCATCTAAGTGCTCTCGCTCGTCTATCAGCGTGGATGTCTTGTTGACGGTCTCTTCATCGCTAGCCTCACCTTCACCGCGAGATGAAGCCGGGCTGTCACTGAGGACTGCGGCCAAGTCTCTTTCATAGGACCGCAGATCCTCAAGGAGGATGTGACGCTGCTCTCCCAGCACAACCACCTCAACTTCTGTGGTGTTCAGCCCGAGATGCTCGGCCCTGTCCTTGACGTACGCGCGAGCGCGCTCCTCAACCCGCTCAATCCAGGACCTGGTCTTCAGGTCAAGGATGAGAGGACGGGCAAGGTTGTCAATTTTCTCGATTCGCTCTCCATGGATGCGAACAATCTCCTGGCTGAGGTCCTTCTCGATGAGCTTGATAAGCACGTGGTCAAGGGCTGTGTGGGTCTGCGAGGAGAGAAGTACCCGGGCTGCAGGAAACACATGCAGGTACAAGGCGATGAGCTCCGCAATGAACGTGGTTTTGCCAGTGCCTGGGGGACCCTCAACCATCAGGATGCTATTGAGGCCCAGCGCACGCTCGATGAGTTCTCGCTTCTCTCCATTCAGGCCATTTGCATAGCCGGACGGTATGCCACCCGGCTCTGGGAGCCGAGCGTTTTCAGGCTCACAAACTATCGACTTCAGCGCAGGAGAAGCGGCCCGTTCTCGGCGTACTGTCTCGAGGGCCACCCGTTGCCTTGCCACCGGCTGGCTTTGACTATGTTCATTTGACTCCAGCACCCCAGAGCCCTTTGGAAGCTCCGCGACATCCAAGTTGAGCGGCTTCAAGGTTATCTCGTCGCCAAAGACGTCCAGCACTTCAAACAGGAAGGGTCTGCCGAACGCCGGCCGAAACACCAGGCGATCCGGAAGCCGGCTCTCAGAGAGCTCGCCTTCGCAAACCGCCACAGCTTTCTCGCCTTTGGTGCGCATGGTTACGAAGGGGATGCTGAGTTTTCGCGTGCGCTGGATGCGGTCTTTCTCGCGCAGCACTGCGGCCCAGCAGTCGAACCACATCTCTCGTTCAGCCTTATCAATTTCTCGCTGACGATGCGACTCTTCAGTCTGCAGGCGAAGCCAGAAGGCGCGCTGATTTGCCGCTCCGCGCGCGGGCGCCAAGGGCGCAAGAACATTCAACGTGATTGCGTGTAGTTCCGACGCTTGCCGGCGTTCGCTCTCCGCACGGTCGAGCTCTAGAACGCGCGCGCTCATCACCCGGAAAAGCTCACTGTTGTCGACTGCCTTGCATGTGATGTCCAACGTCGCGCCGATGAAGCGGACGGAGCGATCCTGCTCGTTGACGATGTAGCCGTGAAGTGACCTGCTGAGGTCGCCCTGCAGAAAGCTGACGCATTCCTCAGGGCGGCGATCCCCGAGCTTCTGCGCAAGCTCGGATAGAGCCTGAGGGCTGAGCTGGACCGTGATTTGTAAGGGCCTCCGGTCTATGTACTTCCGATGGAACGCTTCTACCTGGCCCTGCAAGTCGGAGCCGTTCGCCGGCCTGTCTTTTGGAGTTAGCGAGAGGCAGCTCTCCAGCAGCGGGATAGGCGCCTCCTCCTTCACAAGCGCCGCAAGGCTGTCCTGAACCTCGCCAAGATTCGCGAACGTTCTGCCGGACAGGCATGCAAGAGCCACGGTTGCCCAGGAGAAGGAGTCGCGAGCGTATGAGTTGGTGCCGTCATCGACCTCTGGGGGCGTATACGGAGGCGAGCCTGCAGCCTTGAACGTCTCGCCGATTTGAACGCCCGACCGCGCTTTCGCGATGCCGAAGTCGGTCACCTTCAAGCGGCCGAACTCGTCGAACCTTAGGTTCTCCGGCTTGATGTCGCGATGAGCTATGTCACGCCTGTGGGCGGCGGCAAGCGCGGAGATGAGAGGCGCTCCGACGTCTGCGTAGAAGTCCTCCCAGTTCCAGCGATTGCCTGCCGTCAGCTGTTCGTTCAAGCAGGCCGGAAGCCACTCGAGGGCTAGATAGAACTCTTGCTGCTCAGTCCTGCCAGCATCGACAAGCTCAACGATGCTCGGATGCTGAAGGTTTTCGAGAGCCTCTCGCTCTCTATTGAAGGCCAAGACCGCTAATGCCTCATTTGAGGATGAGGTGGGAAGCTTGAGCGCGAGGGTGCGATTGGACGTGTTGTCGACAACCTTGTAGACCCGAGCCATCCCCCCAGGCTTTAGGGTCTCCAGGACCCTATAGCGCCCGCACAGGACTTGTCCTTCCAGACTATCGCTGTTCATTCGGCCTCACTCCTTGCACATCATAGTAGCACTGGGGATCGAATTCTCAGTTCTACTGACGAAAGAGAAGGTTTGCCTTTGCGCTTGAGTTCGCCCCGCTGGCGTGCCACCGGTTTCAAGGATGACGTTGCCGCTCTGTCGCTCTGTATCAGCAACCCTCAACAGCCGGTGCGCGTGATTGCGGCCGTTCATGCACTGGCCTTCGAATGACTCAAATCAGTCTAAAGCGCCCGCCTACGAATGCTGCTGCGCAGCGGTTACTGCCATCCAGTGAGCATCGCAAGAACGACAGTTCTTGGGCCATCGGCGGCCTGTTACCCGAATCTTGTCGGCGCGTCACCAATGGGTAACGCATCTTCCAAGGTAGGTCAATGCGCTCGACCCCGGTCACCAACGTTGAGGTGGATTGGCTTACCTGGCTACTTGGCCGGAGCCTTCTTCGTCGAAGCCTTCTTGGCAAGAGCCGGGGCGATCGCGCGCTTGGTCAAGTCAATGCCGACGACCTTAATTTCTTCGACGCGGGGTTGCGCACGGGTCACCGACGACCAGTGATTGTGAAGGGCCTCTACAAGCCCAGCGAAGTTGACCCACTTCTTGTTCCGTAGCTGCCAGCCTTTCTGCATGCCACGCCAGACCAACAGGTAGATTCCACGGACGGACGCGTCGTCACGTAGGTAGTCGTCCGCGAGCTGATTTTCCAGTCGCTCGAAGAGCTCGGGGCCTGACCAGTTGTCGGCGATCTTCAGCTCTGTCGGCACAGGGCCGTTGAAAGCAGTACAGGTCCACCAGAGGTCGGGCCTCTTCGCATCGGGCAGCTTCAGTTCCTGCGGAATCACGTATCGCCCGCGCGCACGGTCGTTGCACCAAGCGCCGATCAGGTTTCGGAGAACGGTCTCTCGTTCGGCGTTGATCACCACGCTGGCAGTGCTGTCGTTGCCGTCCTCCAGGTGATGCTTGTAGTCGAGCAAACGCAACACAGCCAGGTCGAAGAGCTCGCGGTGGTTGGCCGGCATCGCACTCGCCGTCTGAAGGATCTGCCGGGTGTTGCGGTAGTTGATCTTGAGGATCGTCGTGCGGCCCTGCGCCGGGACTCCAACGCTCTTGAAGCTGAAGGGCTTGCCACGTCGCTTGTCGTAGATGCTCTGGGCATCGTCGTACAGCAGCAGCAAACTGTTGGTCGTGGGATCGACCATTTGAGTGACCAGCTTGAGCCACTCGGGCGCAAAGTCGTGGCCCTCGTCGACCAGCACCGCCAGGTACTGGCCCGACGGAATTATCTGGCGGTCCACCCCGCCGATAACGTTGTGCACCATCCTCTCCACCATTTCACCAGCAACGGCGGGCCTTTGTGGCCCGTTTTTGCGTCTACCCACCATTGAACCCGCCATAGACACAAACTCCAAGAACTCGATGCTCACACGAATGCTGAAGAGGTCCGACGCCTCATCGACGAGCACACGCAGGAGTCGCTTTATCTGAAGTTCAAACGGGATGACGCTCTTGGTCGGCAGATCAGCGCGCAGAACTCGTCAAGGACGAGACCGACCTCGCGAACGCCGATAGTGTGCGCATCATTTAGGGAATCGCTGAAAGCCGGCCGGTCGGCAGCGTCGCTGCCGCCGAAGATTTGGCGCCGATGGTCGACGGTACACGGCCCCGGGAATGGCTCAGCTCAATGATTCACGATCATGCGAGCCACAGATTTCATGACTTCGATATCGAAGAGATCTCCATCGAAGGCGGCCGGGTGTTCGTGGTTGACATCAAGGCTGCCGGTAGAGCACATCAGACCTTGGTCGACGACCCGCACTACTACGAACGCGTCGGTGTCAACTCCCTAGGGATTTTTTCATTGCACTAGCTTCCGCATCAGTCCGGGTGCTTCCGAGGCATTTTGCAGTAACTGTGTCAGCAACCGGGCCTCCTCACCCCTAGGTGAGTAAAAGTTACTGGACTTCGACCATCTAAGATCTCTCCAGAACTGTTACCCACAGACTTAGAGCCCTCAGGTGAACCTTGAGTCCGTCGGCTCATGCGGAAGCTCATCGTTGTTGGCCCAGACTCCATAGGCAGGTCATCCTTCCGGGCGAGTTTCCCTCCATGTGCTCTCGCTTGAGTTCAGGCATAGGCATAGACGACCAGAGCAATCATGGCACGATGTGCAGCCAATGAATTTCCGTCAGCTGCGTTATTTCTGCGAAGTCGCCGACAGCGGCACTCTTGCGCGCGCGGCCCAGCGCCTCTTTGTCGCGCCTACAGCCATCAGCATGCAGATCTCTCAACTCGAGGAAGGGCTGGGCGGCGCGCTGTTCGACCGCGCGGTCAAGCCGATGACGTTGACTCCGCTGGGACGCTTCTTCCTCCCCCGGGCACGTGAGTTGCTCGCCGACAGGCAGCGCCTCGAAGAAGACACGCGCGACGTGGCGAGCGGCAAGAGCGGTTGGCTGGGTATCGGTTTCGTGCGCTCGCTGCTCAACTCGGTCCTGCCGGCAGCCGTGCGCGCTTTCAGGCTCAAGCATCCCGACGTGAAACTCGACCTTGTCGAGTTGCTTTCGGAGCATCAGCCGGCGCACCTGCGCAGCGGCCGCATCCACATCGGTCTCTCGCGATTTGCTGAACAGCAGATATCACCACCCGCGGACCTGCGGCACGTGCCGCTCTTCGACGACCCTTTCGTCGTGGCGGTGCCGACCGATCACCGTGGTGCGAAGCGAGGCTCGGTGTCGTTGGCCGAGCTGTCGAAGCTGCCGCTCATCAGCTACCCCAAGGACCCGCAGAGCTCGTTCGCGCAGCATGTGCTTGCACGGCTGCATGAAGCAGGTGTGCAGCCGCGCGTGGGGCATGAAGCCATCGAGATCCATACCGCGCTCAGCCTGGTGGCGGCCGGGCTCGGCTATGCGGTAGTTGGCGCATCGGTCGCGCAGCGCGCGCAAAGCGACGTAGCGTTCGTTCGGCTGGCGGCGCTGAAGGCCTGCACCTCAGTGGTAGCGGTGACCCGTGTCGACGAAGAGGGCCCGCTTGTCGCTTCGATGCTGAAGACGCTGCTAGCTCCGTATGCGCGCTAGAACTTCAGAATATCTGCATACATTTTCAAAATTCTGAACTTTTGTTCAGTTGTTCATCGGGTGATTATCCGCCCCATGAGACAACCAGCAAACAGCAGTGCCCTTGAAAGCCTGCGCGCACTAGGTGCCGCCACCGTCTACGAAGCCCAGGGCGCGCACGGCGCGTTTGACAGCGGACTGAAGCCGCTCGACCCCGCAAACCGCCTGGTCGGCCCGGCCCTCACTGTGGACCTGCGCCCCGCGGACAACCTCATGCTGCACTACGCATTGCTCAAGGCACAGCCGGGCGACGTGCTGGTCGTCGACGCCAAGGGCTTCTTGGAAGCAGGCCCTTGGGGCGATGTGCTGACCGAAGCAGCCATGGCGCGCGGAGTGGCAGGCCTCGTGATCCACGGCGCCGTGCGCGACGCAGACGCGATCGTTCGCATGGGTTTCCCGGTGTTCTGCAGGGGACTGTCGATCAAGGGCACCGGCAAGCACCAGCCGGGGCGGCTGAACGTGCCGCTGTGCATCGGCGATGCGGTGGTGCACCCTGGAGATATCGTGGTCGGTGATCGCGACGGCCTGGTGATGGTGGCTCGCGACGATGTCGACCGCGTGCTTGCGAGCGCGCAGGCTCGCGAAGAAAAAGAAGCCGGCTTTCGCCGTGCCATCGCAAACGGCGCCTCAACTGCGGAGCTCCTGGGACTCGGCGACACGCTGCACCGGCTCGGCCTGCACTGACCCGCGTACGTCAGCCCAAAAACATCGACTGGAGACAACACCCATGAACAAGAGAAATTTTCTTGCCCTGTGCACTTCGGCTGTGGCGCTAGCCATCGCAGCACCGGTGCCCACTGCTTTCGCACAGGCCTACCCGCAGAAGCCGATCCGCCTGATCGTGCCCTGGCCAGCGGGTGGCGCAACGGACTCTGTAGGTCGCGCGGTGGCCGAGGCCCTGCGAGTGCAACTGGGGCAGAGCGTCATCGTCGACAACATCGCCGGCGCGGGTGGCAACATCGGCACGCAACAGTTCGTGCGGCAGCCGCACGACGGCTACACCTTGCTCCTGGCCACCAGCTCGACCAACGCCGCCAACCCCTATCTCTACAAGCGCACCGGTTTCGATCCGATCAAGGACTTCACGCCGGTTGCCTCGCTGGCGGTCATTCCCAGCGTGCTGGTCGTGGCGGCTGCGTCGCCCTACAGGACGCCGAACGACATCGTCGCCGCAGCGAAGGCCAAGCCAGGCACCCTCTCTTACGGCTCTGGTGGTGTGGGCAACTCGGCACACTTGGCGGGCGAGCTGTTCAAGGCGAAGACGGGCATCGATGCCGTCCATGTGCCCTACAAGGGCAGCGCGCCAGCGCTCACCGACGTAATGGCCGGCCAGCTCGACTTCATGCTCGACACCGGCGCCTACGGGCAGGTCAAGGGCGGGAAGATCCGCGCGATCGCCGTGGCGTCGGACAAGCGCCATCCGATGCTGCCCGGCGTGCCAACCTTCGACGAACTCGGCATCAAGGGCATGCACATGAACGCCTGGTATGGCCTCGCCGCGCCGGCCGGCACGCCGCAGCCGGTGGTGGACCGGCTCAACGCTGCAGTTCAGACAGCCTTCAAGGCCGGAGATTTGGGCAAGCGCCTGGCCGACATCGGCGCAGAGGTGCGCCCCGGCGACGCGGCCAGCTTTGCGGCCTTCTGGACATCCGAACTGAGCCGCTACGCCGGTCTTGTGAAACTCACTGGCGCATCATTGGATTGACGCGGCGCGCCGCCGCGCCCTTTGAGCTTCTCGGATGCAGCCGCCAGGTCGAACTCAAACTGCGCGATTCGGGCCATGCCCGAAAGCTCCCTTTTACTGAGTCTGAAAGATTTGTCCGAAGTCGCAATGCTCCTGAGCCAACCGAGCGATGGAAGCCACCAGCCCGCTCTGGCGATCCCCCCGGCAGACCGCCGCATAAGCTGCCGATGGCAAAGCCGGCGAGACATTGAGCACCTCGAGCGCGCCTGAATCAACCATAGGAGCAAGGCACTTCCTGGGAAGGTAGCTGATGCCCATCCCGGAAACCGTCAGGCCAATGAGTGCGACGAGACTGTTGCTGAACACGGTGTTTGCTGTTTTCACGCCGATCGAACGAAGCCACCGGTTATAGAGCTGGCCCGTTCCCGAACGATCGTCCTGTGTCAGCAGGCGATGCGCGGTCAGATCGTCCGTACGCAGTCGCCGGCGTCGGCCCACGAGTCCCGGCTTGCACATCAACGCGTGCTCGACCACACCGACTCGCTTGGACACGAAACGTTGATCGTTGAACATCTCCGGAACGATCATCAGGTCCACCTCGTCGTCGAGAAGCTTGTCTCGAAGCATGACGCTCGCATCCACACGGGGTTCGATGATCACCCGCGGAAAGTTGGCTTCTATGGCGCCGACAAGGCGAGGCAACCAGGTCATCGCCGTCAGCTCGGTCACTCCGATTCGCACGTGCCGCTCCAGGACCTCCGGCCGCTGCAGCAGTTCGACGGTCGCGTCCCGTTGGTCCAGCAGCCGCTTGGCCTGCATGAACATCTCCTCGCCCTTCTCCGTCAGCCGTGCGGACCTCATCGACCGATCGAACAGCGCGGTATCGAAAAGGGACTCCAGTTCCTGAATGCGTTTTGACACCGCCGATTGGGTGGTGTGAAGCCGGATCGCCGCTTGCGCGAACCCACCCGCCTGCACCACCCAGAAGAACGCTTCGAGTTGCTTGAACGTCATCACAGCCGTATCTCCAGTTCGCAATACATCGTGGCGAGGAATATATGTCTATTCCAATTTATCGCTTTTTTTGATCGACCGCGAGATCAAGAATTCTTCCAACCCGACAGGCGAACGACGAACTCGAATCCACGCGTGGACTTGATGACGACTTCACCCGGCCCCCACCGTCGGCGCAACAACCAGATGGAGAATCAACAGTGCTTCTGACCGAAGAAGAAACAGGAATGCTCAACGGAGACAAGGGTCCCGCTGTCCAGAAGGCCATGCAGATCCTCGTCGCGCTGGGCGAGAGCTTCGGGGCCGAGAGGCTCGTTCCGATCAACAACGTCCACATGGCGGGTTCGTCCGTGCTGGTCGCCGAGGAGGCCGGGACCCGGTTCGTCGAAGACATCAGGAAACTGGGTGGCACCTTCATCACCAGGGTCACCACGAATCCCACGGCGGTGGACCCGGTGCGGTGGGAGGAGATCGGCATCCCCGAGTCCGACAGCATCCTGCAGACGCGCCTGACCGATGCCTACGCGGGAATGGGCGCCAACACGTGCAACACCTGTATTCCCTACCTGGTGGGCAATGCCCCTCGCTTCGGCGAGCACATGGCCTGGGGCGAGTCGTCGGCGGTGGTCTTTGCCAACTCGGTCTGCGGTGCCAGAACCAACCGGGAGGGAGGGCCGAGCGGACTCGCCTCTGCGTTGACCGCTCGCACCCCCGAGTACGGGTTCCACTTGAAGGAAAACCGCTACGGCAAGTTCCTGATCAAGGTGGAAACGCCGCTCAACGACATGACGGACTACGGCACGCTCGGGTACTTTGCGGGAAAGATCGCAGGGCAAGACACGCCGGTATTCACGGGCATTCCCACCGATCCGACGCTGGAGCAACTGAAGGCGCTGAGTGCCGCCCTCGCCTCTTCCGGCGCCGTCAGCATGTTCCATGCAGTCGGCGTGACCCCGGAAGCACCCACAGTCGAGGAAGCCTTCGGCGGAGGCGAGCCGGACAAGGTGCTCGTCTTCGACCAGGCCGAAAAGGAAAAGGCCGAAGCCGCGCTCAACAAGGAACCATCGGATCACGTGGACTGGATCCTCGTGGGTTGTCCCAACGCTTCCGTGCAGGAAATTCGCGAAGTCGCAGACGCGCTGCAAGGCAAGGCAAGAAGGTCCACAAGGACGTCGCGCTCTGGGTGACGACGGCGGGTGCGATGTATGCCATGGCCGAGCGCATGGGCTACATCCGGACCATCGAGGAAGCAGGTGGGGTCGTTGTACGGGAAACCTGTCCGTTCCTGGCACGCAGCCGCGTGATCGCGCCGAAGAAAGGCTACAAAACCCTGACGACCAACTCGGCCAAGATGGCTTTCTACGCGCCCGGCCAGTTCGGCCTGCCCACTCACTATGGGAACCTGGATCGCGTCATGCAGGCCGCCATCAACGGCGTCTGGAGGTAAGCCCCATGACTGCAGAAAAGCTCATCCTCAACGGACGCAAGATTGTCACCGGCAAGGCCGGCGGCGAGGCCGTGGTCACGAAGGAGGCCATCAGCTTCAATGGCGGCGTCGACAACATGACGGGAATCGTCACGGAGCCCGGCCATGAACTCGAAGGTGTCAACATCGCCGGGAAGGTGCTGGTGTTCCTCACCGGCAAGGGATCTACCGGTGGGTCCTACAAGATCTACGACATGGTTTCTCGCGGCACGGCACCCGTCGCATTCGTCCAGGTGAAACCCGAAGGCGTGACCACGATCGGCGCCATCATCGGAAACATCCCCGTGGTGGCACACCTGGACCAGGATCCCACCGTCGTCATCGCGAGCGGCGATTTCATCGACATGGACGCCGACGCCGGCATCGTGTCAGTGACACCTCGAGATCTACATCTCGCCATCAACCGGCCCGCGGCCGACGAAGTTCGACGGCCGTTCGATCCGAACCTGTCCTAGACAGGAATAGCGCCGCCGGCCCGGCCGGTTCCAGCTTTGGAACCTGCTGCGGGAGATCGATGCGCCCTCGACTCCGCTGCGCTCCCCCGCCCTCGTTTTCTCGAACCCAGCACTTGCAAGAGTGTTGCGCGCGGTGCTGGCCGCGCAAAGCAACAACTCGAAAAACCAACCTATGGAGACAATCATGATCCGACGCCATCTCTTTCGCCTCCCGCTCGCAGCCTATCTGGCCGCCGCCGGCCTTGCAGCCCACGCCCAGGACTGGCCCAACAAGAAGCCGATCAGCCTGGTGGTGCCATTCGCAGCGGGCGGCAGCACCGATGCGACAGCGCGCCTCCTGGCGGACAAGCTGGGCAAGGAGATCGGCCAGCAGGTCATCGTCGACAACCGCGCGGGTGCCGGCAGCAACCTGGGCGCGGCGTTTGCAGCCAAGGCCACGCCAGACGGATACACGATCCTGTTTGCGACAAGCACGATCACCACCAACGTCACGCTCTACAAGAACATGGGCTTCGACCTGCGCAAGGACCTGATCCCGGTCTCGCAGTTCGCCCTCATTCCCAATGTCTTGACGGTCAACAACGATCTGCCGGTCAAGTCGCTGCAGGAGTTCGTCGACTATGTGCGCCAGAAGAAGGGGCCCGTCAACTACGGCTCCGCGGGCAGCGGATCGGCATCGCACCTGTCGGGGGCGCTGTTGAACAGCATGGCCGAGGGCGACATGGTGCACGTCGCCTACAAGGGCGGTGCCCCCGCCAATACCGACCTGATTGGCGGGCAGATTCAGGCGGTCTTCTCACCCATGGTGGAAGTGCTGCCGTTCATCGACAGCGGCAAATTGCGCGCGCTCGCCGTGACGACCAAAGGTCGATCGACTCGCCTGCCCAATGTGCCCGCAATCGGCGAGGTGCTGCCCGGCTTCGAGGTTGCGCTGTGGAATGGCGTTCTCGCGCCTTCGGCCACGCCTGCGCCCGTGATCGAGAAGCTCGCCGCGGCGATCCAGAAGGTGGCGCAGGACCCGGCCGTCCGCAAGGCGCTGACCGACCAAGGCTCGACACCTGTAGGGAACTCACCGGCACATTTCAAGGACATCCTGGCCCGGGAAATCGACAAATGGGGCGCGCTGGTGACGCTCTCCGGCGCGAACGTCGACTGAGAACGGGCGCGGCCAATGATCGACGCTCGACATCAGGGAGACGTACCGCAACCCGAACAATCGAGGCATGTGAGCCGCTTCAACGAATGCGGCATCAGCCTGCCAGATGAACCAGCACCAATCTGCGCAGCACGGGCAGCTTGCCTGTGAAAAAGTGATCGGCCCCCGGCACCACGACGATGGGCTGGCTCTGGGGCCGGGCCCAATCGAGCACCGCGGCCAGCGGCACTCGGTCGTCCAGCTCGCCATGCACGATGAGTGCATCGGGCAGGTCCACCGGCGTCTCGTAGCGGCGCTGGCCCTCGACCTCACCTGAGGGCATGCCGGCCAGGCATGTGCGCCAGGCAGGTTGGCCGCGCTGGGTAAGCGCATGCGCCACCCTGGCCTGCACAAACGCACCGAACGAGAAACCGACGAGCGCCACGCGTGCGCCGGGTCGTTCGGCGCACAGTTGTGCATGCAGCGCGAGTACATCCTCTGTTTCGCCAACGCCAGCATCGTGCGTCCCGGCGCTTCAGCCCACGCCGCGAAAGTTGGGCCTTGCCACGAACCAGCCGGCCTCGCCCAGCGCGCGCGCCAGCAGATGCGGCACCTTGTGCATCGCATGCCCGCCCAGCAGCGGCTGCGGATGACACACGATAGCGATGCCGCTCGGTGCGCTGCCCTTGGGGAGGTCGATCAGGACTTCCATCGCGCCTGCCAGGCCATCCACCAACTGGGCACCTCCGAGCGCCATATCTATCCTGCTCGTCATGACTCAAGGCCACGGCGCCCACGCATCGGGGTCGGGCAGTTCCCCCGCTCAGAAAGAACGTGGCAATCCCAGCACGTGCTCGGCGACATAGGCATAGATGAGGTTGGTCGAGATCGGCGCGACCTGGTAGAGCCGCGTTTCGCGGAACTTGCGCTCGATGTCGTATTCGTTGGCAAAACCGAAGCCACCGTGTGTCTGCATGCAGACATTTGCAGCCTCCCAGCTCGCCTTCGCTGCAAGGTATTTCGCCATGTTGGCCTGGGCACCACAGTCCTTGTGGGCGTCGAACCGGCGGGCTGCCTCGAATCGCATCAGATTGGCTGCTTCGATTTCGATGAAGGCATCGGCAATGGGGAACTGCACGCCCTGGTTCTTGCCAATCGGGCGGTCGAACACGACCCGTTCGTTGGCATAGTTGCGTGCTCGCTCGATGAACCAGTAGCCGTCGCCGATGCACTCGGCCGCGATCAGCGTGCGCTCCGCGTTGAGGCCATCGAGGATGTATTTGAACCCTCTGCCCTCCTCGCCGATGAGGTTCTCTTCCGGAATCTCGAGATTCTCGAAGAACAGCTCGTTGGTCTCGTGGTTGACCAGATTGGGAATGGGCCGCACGGTCAGGCCATTGCCCACAGCGTGATGCAGGTCGACGATGAAGATCGACATGCCCTCCGACTTCTTCTTCACCTCCGCCAGCGGCGTGGTGCGCGCCAGCAGGATCATCAGGTCCGAGTGCTGCACGCGCGAGATCCAGACCTTCTGGCCGTTGACGACGTAGCGGCCGTCCTTCTTGACGGCGGTGGTCTTGATCTTGGTGGTGTCCGTGCCCGTCGTGGGCTCGGTCACGGCCATCGACTGGATACGCAGCCTGCCGGCGGCGATGTCCGGCAGGTACTTGTCCTTCTGCGCCTTGCTGCCGTTGCGAAGCAACGTGCCCATGTTGTACATCTGGCCGTGCACGGCGCCGGCGTTGCCGCCCGAGCGGTTGATTTCTTCCATGATGACGCTGGCAGCCGTCAGCCCCAGGCCGGTGCCGCCATATTCTTCGGGAATCATGGCGGCCAGCCAGCCCGCTTGCATCAGCGCATCGACGAACTTCTCGGGATAGGCCTTCTGCTCGTCGATCTTGCGGAAATACTCGTCGGGAAACTGCTTGCACAGCCCGCGCACCGCATCGCGGATTTCCTGGTGGTCGTCGGTCTCGTTGAACATCCTTGCTTTCCTTGTCTTAAGCCAACATTGCGCCGGCGTGCATGGCCAGATGGCCCCTGCACGCCGCAACGCGCTTCATTCTTTCTCTGCCCGGTCGCGCAGAATCTTTCCGGGATTCATCAGGTTCGACGGATCGAAGGCAGCCTTGATCGTGCGCATCATCTGCAGATCGACAGCCGGCTTGAACCGCTCCAAGCGCTCCACATGCATCTTTCCGATGCCGTGCTCCGCACTGATGCTTCCATTGAGCTCGACGCTGGCCTCATGCACGATCAGGTTGATCCGCGCCGCGGCCGCTTCGCACTCGACTGACGTTCCGTAGACCGAGCGCGGCAGCACCGCAATCACGTGGATGTTGCCGTCGCCAATGTGGCCCGCGTGGCAAACCGCGGCCCCCGCCACGTTCCGCTCGATGCGCTCCGTGACCTGGTCGATGAAAAGCGGGAGCTTCGAGATCGGCACCGATGTGTCGTTCGAGACGGTGAAGCCGGCACGCTTGTTGGCCTCGGAGATGTTGTGCCGAAGCTCCCAGATGCGATTCGCCTTGGCCACATCGGTGGCGACAACCGCGTTGGTCACCAGGTCCTGCTCGAAAGCGGTCTCGAGCGTGTTCTGCAACTCGCTGACTGCGTCCCATCGGGGCGAACTGTCCGCGATCTCCATCAGCACGTACCACTCGCTGTCCAGTTCCATCGGCGATTGAAGTCCGTGACCGTGCTGCAGCACGAGCTCGATCTGCCGGCGCGACATGATCTCGAAGGCCTCGATGCGGTTGCCCACCTGTTCCTGCATGAAGCGGAGCAGATCGACAGCTTCCTTCACGCCGCTCAGGCTGACCATGGCGGTCGCCGACACATTGAGACGGGGAAAGAGCTTCAGTACCGCCGCGGTCACCACGCCCAGCGTCCCCTCGGCGCCGATGAAAAGCTGCTTCAGGTCGTAGCCGGCGTTGTCCTTGCGCAGCGCGCGAAGCCCATTCCAGAGCGTGCCGTCGGGCAGAACCACTTCCAGGCCCAGCACGAGCTCACGCATGTTCCCGTAGCGCAGCACCCCGGTGCCGCCGGCATTCGTCGACACCAGCCCACCGATCTCGCAACTCCCGACGCTTCCCAGCAGCAGCGGAAACTGCCGCTGGTTTTCTTCGGCCGCTTCGCGGACATTGGCAAGGATGCAGCCGGCCTCGGCTGTCAGCGAGTTGCTCTGCGCATCGATCTCCCGAATCCGGTTGAGGCGCGAAAGATTGAGGATCACGGAAGGCCGCTCCGCTCCCGCGACAGCGCCACCAACCAGCCCCGTGTTGCCGCCCTGCGGAACGATCGACACATTCAGCTGGGCGCAAGTCTTCACGAGCTCCACCACCTCCTGGGTACTGCCCGGCATCAGGACTGCCAAGGCAGAACCTTGGTAGCGGCCACGCCAGTCCGCCTGATACGGGCTTGTCTGGGACGGATCGGTCAAGACGCGCGCCGCCCCAACGACCTGGGCGACTTGCTCCAGCAGTACAGGGATGTCCGGATTCATGCGCTCTCTTTCGGTACGGTACGTGCAGCTCAATCTCTCTTGAGGCCACCGATCGACTTGATGACCATCCCCCACTTGTCGAGCTCTGTCTTGACCATCGACGCCAGCGCTTCGGGCGTCGATCCCACCGGCGTTGCACTCAGATCCTTCAGCTTGGCCTGCACGTCCTGCTGCGCGACCACCGCTTGCAGCTCGGTGCTCAGCAAATCGACCAACGGCTGCGGCAGCTTCGAGGGGCCGAAGATGGCATTCCAGGTGTAGGTTTCGAAACCGGGGACGCCTGCTTCGGCCAGGGTCGGAATGTCTGGGAACGAGGCAGAGCGCTTGCTGGTGGTCACGGCCAACGCGCGCGCGGAGCCGGCCCGAATGTGCGACGCAGCACCGGTCAACACGTCGAACAGGATGGGGATGTGGCCGCCGACCAGGTCGGTCATGGCGGGGCCGCCGCCCTTGTAGGGGATGTGGCCGATGTCCACGCCCGCCATCGACTTGAACAGTTCACCCGAGAGATGCGGGGGTGTCCCCACACCGGACGAGCCGTAGCTGAATTTGCCCGGTGCCGCTTTCAGCATGGCGATGAGCTCGCGAACGTTCTGAGCCTTCACGGATGCGCTGACCAACAGGACGTTGGGAACGGTCGCGACCAGCGAAATGGGGGCGAAGTCCCGCTGCGCGTCGTAGGGCGCAGGCGGAGTCGACAGCGGATTGATGGCGTGCGTTGCCACGGTGCCCATCAGCAACACGCTGCCATCGGCTGCGGCCTTCGCCACCTTCGCGGCACCAATGGCCCCTCCACCGCCGGCGACGTTCTCCACCACAACGCTGTGGGCGATGCGCTCCGACAGTTTTTGCGCAACGAGGCGGGAGACGACATCTGTTGCCCCGCCCGCCGCGAAGGGAACCACCAGCGTGATCGGCCCCTTCGGCAGTACCGCCTGCGCGAACACGGGCTGCACCAGGCTGCAGGGCGCAGCAGCCAGGCCCCACTTGATCAGATCTCGTCGAGATAGCTTCGGGTTGCTCATCGTCTTGTCTCCGTTCTTCTTTGTTGATTCGTCCGTGTCAGCGCATGACGAAGGGGTTTCCCGCGACGGCGCCGCTGTTGATCCACACGCACTTGGTCTGCAGGTACTCGCGGATCGCGTCGATGCCGTTTTCGCGCCCCAGGCCGGAATCCTTGTAGCCACCGAACGGGGCCATGAAGCTCACCGCGCGGTACGTGTTGACCCACACCGTTCCCGCCTGCAACTTCTCGGACATGCGTATCGCTCGCCCGATGTCGTTCGTCCAGACAGCCGCCGCCAGGCCGAAGCGCACATCGTTGGCAATGCGCAGTGCGTCGGCCTCGTCGCGAAATCGGATGATCGACAGCACCGGGCCGAACACCTCTTCCTGTGCGATTCGCATGTCGTTGCGAACGCCGGTGAAGATGGTCGGCTGCACGAACCAGCCTTTGCCGCACTCGGGCGCGTCGCCGGCGGCACCACCCAGAACGGCCGTGGCCCCCTCGCTGCGTGCGATGTCGATGTATTCCAGAACCTTCTTGTACTGAGGCGGCGTCGTGACCGGACCCACCTGCGTGTTCGGATCCATCGGGTCACCCATGCGGGCCGTGCGCGCCACCGCAAGCAACCGCTCCACGAAGGCGTCGTGGATGCTGTCCTGCACCAGCAGGCGCGAGCCCGCGATGCAGGTTTGCCCCGTCGCGGCAAAGATGCCGGAAATGGCGCCGAAGGCGGCTTGCTCCAGGTCCGCGTCATCGAACACCACGTTGGGTGATTTACCGCCCAGCTCCATGGCTGTGTGCTTGAGGTTGCGGCCTGCCCTCTCGTTGATCAGCCGGCCCGTGCTGTCCGAGCCAGTGAAGCTGATCTTGCTGACAAGCGGGTGATCGACCAGCGGCGTACCGACCTCGGCACCGAATCCCGTGACCACGTTGAACACGCCCGGAGGAAAGCCCGCTTCATCGAACAACGTCGCCAGCTCCAGCGTGGAGGCTGAAGTGAACTCCGACGGTTTGACCACCACCGTGCAACCGGCGGCCAAGGCAGGGGCGATCTTCCAGCTCAACAGCATCAGCGGGGAGTTCCAGGGCGTGATGGCTGCCACCACGCCGACCGGCTCGTGCCGCGTGAAGGCGAAATACCCCTTCTTGTCGAGCGGCAGCGTGCTGCCTTGCACCTTGTCGGCCAGGCCGCCGTAGTAATGGAACCACTGCGGGATGTAGTTCAGTTGCCCCTGCATCTCGGCCAGCAGCTTTCCGTTGTCCCGCACTTCCGTTGTCGCGAGCTTGACGGCATCGCGCGAGATGAGGTCCGCAAGTTTTCGAAGCAGGGCTCCGCGTTGCGTTGCCGTGCAGTCGGCCCAGGGGCCTTGCGTCAATGCCTTGTGTGCAGCCTGCACGGCGTCGTCGACATCGCGAGCGTCGCCGCGCGGGATCTGCGCCCAGGTCTCGCCAGTGAAGGGGTTCTGTGTATCGAACCACTGGCCGCCTCGAGGCTCTCGTGCCTGGCCGTCGATGTGCAGTGCGTAGCGTTTCATGCCTTCTCTTTCATTGCCGGCTCGGGCGCACTGGGGTCTCAGAACGGCTTGAGGCCGAGGGCAGACCGGAAGCGGTTCTTGATGAACGGACCGTCGCGCGGCGGCAGCGCACGCGGCGGCTCGTTCGCTTCAATGAAGACTTGTGCAAAGGACACGCCGTCGCGCGACAGCACGCGGCGCGAGACCTCGTCGCATCCCTCGAGGCTGTCGACCGCGAACGCATCCGCAATGCCGAAGCCCTTGGCGACCGCCACCAGGTTCGTCCCCAGGCTGGAGTGGCTGCGCTGCATGCCGGTTTCGCCGAAATGCCCGTTGTCGAGAACGACGATGCTGAGGTTCCTGGGCTGCTTGGCCGCGATGGTGGCCAGGCTCCCGATGCCCATCAACTGCTCGCCATCGCCCGTGATGACGACGACCGAGCGCGTGGGTTGCGCCAGCGCCAGGCCCAGGCCCAGCGCGGCGGCGCCGCCCATGGCGCCCCAGAGGTAGTAGTTCAGGTCACGGTCGCCGGCGGCGAACACGTCGTAGGCCGCAGAGCCCAGGCCCGTGACAACCAGCGCGTCGGGCACGGTCGACAGCAGCTTGGCGACGAATGCGCGGCGATCGGCACGCGACTTCGATGCGATGGGGTTCATTACTTGCGCTCCCACTTCTTGCGGCCGATCAGGCTCTGTCCCAGCAACACGGCGACCTTTTCGCCGGCTTCGAAGGCGGCGTCGTAGCCCGCACTCACGATTTCCTCGACCTCGTCGGGGTGGGATGCACGCAAGACGTGGATGCCCATCAGCTCCAGCGCGGCCTGTGTTGCCTTGCCCATCGGGCCCTGCCAGGGATTGAACTCGGCGTATTCGCCGCGCATCGTCACGAGCGTGAAGAACGGGAAATCCGCCGCCTGCAGCAGGGAGAACATGTTCACGCAGTTGCCCACGCCGCTGCTTTGCATCAGCAGCACCGAGCGCTTGCCGCCGAGCCACGCGCCGCAGACCACGGCAACGCCCTCCTCCTCGGTCGTGAGGACGACGTCCTCGATGTCGGGATCTGCAATGGCGCTGCGGATCACGTGCGAATGACCTGCGTCGGGAACGTAGACGATCTGGTCGACGCCGCCCTCCTTGAGGACCTTGAAGACGGCCTCCTGCCATGCAGGCGCCGAGGCGGTGGAGTGATTCATGCTGGATGGGATCTGGAGTGGATCGATGAGGCATCATAAAATTTGATGCAATCAGATCTGAAATAGAGATTTGGCATTCCATCATCACAGGGCGCTATAGCACCATGGACCTCAAGCACCTTCGCGCATTCCTGACTGTTGCGGAAACCGGTAGCGTCACGCGCGCATCCGAAGTCCTGCACCTGGTGCAACCGGCCGTGTCACGCCAGCTGCGGCTGCTGGAAGAGGATGTGGGCGCCGCGCTGTTCGACCGAGAACGCCACGGCATGGCGCTCACCGAAGCCGGCCACGTCCTTGTCGGCTATGCGCGCCGCGCGCTGCTCGAGTTGGACCGGGCACGCGTGGAAATCGCGGGCACCGGCGGTGGCGTTTCGGGGTTGGTCACCCTCGGACTTCTCCCCAGCACCATCGACACGCTTTCTGGGCCGTTGGTGACCGCACTGGCACACGAATACCCAGGCATTCGCATCCAGATCGCCATGGGCTACGCCGGCACGCTCATGCGCTGGCTGGTTTCCGGTGAAGTGGACGCAGCGCTGCTCTACGGCGCCGAGCGTTCTTCCGAAGTGCAGGCCACGCCCTTGATCGAAGAGCCGCTATGGGTCGTCGGCCCCAGGAAGGAGGGCTTTCGGCGAAACAAGCCGATATCCCTCGCCAGCCTGGTGGGCCGCAAGCTGGTGCTGCCAAGTGCCCCGCACGGCATCCGTACGCTGGTCGAGCACGCATGCGCCGTGAGCAACGTCACCCTGGACATCTCGGCGGAGACCAATGCGCTGAGCGTTCAGCGCAGCCTGGTGCTCGGCGGGCACGGCCTGACGATCCTGCCGCCCATCGCCGTGGCGGAAGACCTGCAGAGCGGCAAGCTGTCCGGCGCTCCGCTGGCAGATCCGCCCGTCGCACGGACGATCGTGCTGGCGCTGCCGGCCAATCGCCCGTCGGGTCGTCATGTGCGTTGCGCAGTCGACCTCCTGGTGGCACAGGCGCGTGCGGCGGTCGAGTCCGGTGCCTGGCCGGAAGGACGCTGGCTGGCGGACTAAGGTGCCGCTCTAGGCAAGGCGCGCTGGAACGCCAGCGCCCAACAGCGCCGTGATCTCCTGCAACAGCGGCGAATTTCTCGTCTTGCTCCATGCCACGGCAGTGGTGACGACTTGCAGGCTCTCCTTCAGCGGACGAAGCACGACGCTCTCCGGCGCGAGTTTCTTCATCGATGCGGGCACGAGCGCGATGCCCTGCCCGCATCCGACGAATGCCACCTGCGACGAGACGCTGCGGGTCTCGTGGATCACCCTCGGCGAAAAGCCGTGCGCCAGACACGCCGCGGTGAGGCCGTCGAAATAGACGGGGCTCACGCGCCTGGAAAACATCACGAAGTCCTCGTCCGCCAGGCTGGCCAGCCGGATGCGAGCCATTCTGGAAAAGCGATGCCCCTTGGGAAGCGCCACGGCCAGCTTGTCCTGCTTCAGCGGCATGCTGTCGATGGACTCGCCGAGGTCGCCTTCCAGCCTTGCGAACGCGAGATCCACGTCGCCTGATTCGAGAGAAGGAATGGCCTCCGCGCTGTCGATCTCCCTGACGGACACGGTCAGGTCCGGGTAGCGCTTCTTGAGCGTCGCCAGAAAGGGCGGGAGCACATCGAGCATCGCCGAGCTGATCGCGCCGATCGTCAGCAGGCCCGTCTGTCCTGCCGCCGCTTCCCGCACCGCCAGCTCGAGCCGCTCGAGCTGTTGCGCGAACTTGCGCACCGCCGGAAGGATCGCCGCGCCCGCCGGCGTGAGCTTGGCGCCGCGCCGCGAGCGCTCGAACAGCTTGAGCTTCAGCGCTTGCTCGAGCACCTGAATCTGCTCGGTCAAAGGCGGCTGGGACATGCCGAGCCGTGCCGCCGCCTTGCTGAAGTTTTCTTCCTCTGCCACCGCGAGAAAGAGCCACAGGTGGCGGATGAGACGGAAGTTGATCATGTTCTTTCCATAGCCCTGGCGTATTACAACCATTCAATCTTCGGAATTTACATATGAATGGCATCCACGGAAAGTCAAATCTTTCCACCCCGACCGCAACAGCCAATGCCCACATCGACCCTTGACCGCCTCGCCGCGCTGGATACCAACACGGTCTCCGATGCGCTCGACTTCCTCGGCCTCCCGGGCGCCACGTTCGGCCTTCGGCCGCTGTGGAATTGCCCCAAGATCGTTGGCCGCGCCAGCACCATCCAGCTGGGTCCCAAGACCGACGCCAAGCCCACGGTTCACCTGATTTCTCCCGTGATCGCCGAGATCACGACGGACGATCGGATCCTCGTGATCGCGGGCGGCCAGGACGGCATCTCCTGCTGGGGCGACATCCTCGCGAACGCCGCACAGGTCCGCAAGGTCCGCGGCTCCGTCATCGACGGCCTCAGCCGGGACATCGACGGCAGCGAGTCCATCGGCTACCCGGTCTACGGGCGCGGCGTCACCATGATCAGTGCGCGCAACCGCGTGATCCAGATCGATTCGGGGCACCGCGTCAGGATCGCCGGCGTGGACGTCGACGAAGGCGACTACCTGATCGCCGACCGTTGCGGCACCGTCTTCATCCCGGCCGCCCGAATCATCGAAGTACTGGATCTCGCAGAGAAGATCGCCCGCCGCCAGGACGGCATGGTCGAGGCCGTGCGCCGCGGCCGCTCCGTCGCCGACGTCATGCACGACAAGGAATTCGAAGCCATCAACCAGGGGCCCGCCAAATGAACGCCGAAGACAAGGAACTCGTCGCACTCTTTCACGGGCTCGACACCCCGGGCGTCTCCGACGCCATGGACAAGCTGGGCCTGCCGGGCCAGTGCATGAACGTGATGCCTCTGGACAACTACAGGAGCGTCGTCGTCGGTCCGGCTTTCACCGTCAAGTACGCCTCGGCCAGCACGCCGCCTGGAACCGTGGGCGACTTCATCGACGATGTCGCCGAGGGCGATGTCGTGGTGATCGACAACGACGGCCGCACCGACTGCACGGTCTGGGGCGACATCATGACCCAGTACGCCGGCGCCCGAAAGATTGCGGGAACCGTGATCGACGGGGTCTGCCGCGACGTGTCCAAGGCATTGGGAGACGGCTATCCGCTCTTCACCAAGGGTCGGTTCATGCGCACGGGCAAGGACAGGGTCCAGGTGGAGGCAGTCAACGTTCCCGTGTCGATCGGAACGGCGCGCGTCGTGGCACGCGACATCGTAGTCGCGGACGCGAACGGTGTCGTCGTCGTGCCGCGCAGCCGGGCCAGGGAGGTCGCGGAAGTGGCGCGCCGCATCGAGGGCGTGGAGGCGAGCATTCGCGACCAAATCGCGCAAGGCAAGTCGCTCGGAGAAGCCCGCGCCTCGCTCGGCTATCACACCCTTCAGCAACGAGGTGCGGCGTGACGATGAAAAGCGATCCGTACCTTCAGCGGCTGAACGTGCACCTGGCCAGCGCTCAGCCCTCGGCCACCTACCGGATGATGGACCGCGTTGCCGCCCGGCGCGCCGAAGGCGCGAAGGTGATTTCCCTGTCGGCAGGCGAGCCTGACTTCGACACCCCAGCACACATCCGGGCCGCGGCGATCGATGCCATCGGCGCGGGGCATACGCGCTACACCCAGGTGGCCGGCATGCGCGCGCTGCGGGAGGCGGTCGCACGCAAGTTCCAGCTCGAGAACGGACTGGCCTGCACTTGGCAAGACACCATCGTGTGCTCGGGCGGAAAGCAGGTGATCTACAACGCACTGGCCGCGACGCTGAACGTCGGCGATGAGGTGATCGTGCCGGCGCCCTATTGGGTCAGCTATCCCGAGATGGTCCAGCTCTGCGGCGGCCGGGCCGTCATCGCGACCTGCGACAACAACTCGGGGTTCAAGCTCACGCCGGAGAAGCTGTCCCAGGCCATCAGCGCCAGGACGCGCTGGCTGATCCTCAACTCGCCGTCCAACCCCACGGGCGCGGTCTACTCGCGCGATGAGTTGCGCGCGCTGGCCGACGTGCTGTTGAAGCACCCGCATGTCCTGGTGCTTTCCGACGACATCTACGAGCACCTGATCTTTGACGGCGCCGAGTTCTGCACCATCGCCCAGGTCGAGCCGCGCCTGGCGGAACGCACGGTCACCATGAATGGCGTATCGAAAGCCTACGCCATGACGGGCTGGCGGATCGGCTTCTGCACGGCGCCGCGTTGGCTGCTCGACGCCATGGAGAAGCTGCAAGGCCAGCAGACGTCCGGCTCTTGTTCGATTTCGCAGCACGCCGCCCTCGCCGCGCTCACCGGTCCGCAGGATTTCATCGCGTCCAGCCGCCGGGTTTTCCAGGCGCGCAGAGACATGATGGTGGAGGCATTGAACGCCACGCCCGGGCTTCGTTGCGATACCCCCGCCGGCGCGTTCTACGCGTTCGCATCCTGTGAGGGTCTGATCGGCAAGAGATCGCAAGGCGGTGCGCTTCTGCGCACGGACGAGGACGTCGCGCTCGCACTCCTCGATGAGGCGGATGTGGCCGTTGTTCACGGAAGTGCGTTTGGCCTGGGACCTTACATCCGGATCGCCTATGCACTGGACGACCGCGCTCTGCAGCAAGCTTGCAATGCCATTTCTCGATTCGCCTCGGCCTGCAACTGAGTCCTTGGGTGCCGATGCTAGAGTGAACTCATGGCACATGAAACGCCCCCTCGGCTACGGGCTGCCGACCTCAGAAAACTGACGGCGGAGGCGGATGCCTTTGGCGCCGACAAGAATTGCTCTTGTCGGCTACTCCACGCCGTGGGGTGGGAAAGCATCCCCGACGAACGCTGGCCTGCCGACCTCATGGAGTTGCAAGGCACGTTGCGTGATGCGGAACTCCATGAGCCGACTTTCGAAGAGTTCCACCCCGCCGGTACGCGCTATGACTCGTCCGATGCGCCCGTCGCGATCGATTTCTTTCCGTTCAATCGATGCGATGTCTATCGCTGTGTCGCTTGCAAGCTGGTGGTCCTTCGTTACACGGAATACGGCGGCTATTACGTCGATCACAGGGCACGCTGCGTGAAGACGTCGCTGATCGTCAATTGATGCCGCTGGATGGATGAGCCGCTTCGTCAGCGGGTCAGCGACTGCATCGATGCGATGTCGAGGAACACATCGGCCAACTGATGCGCAACGCCCTTGCGACGAATGGCAAAGACGTTGGCCATGGTCTTGACGCCCCTGACGGGTAGAAACCGGATATCACCGCGGTTGCTGTCCGCGACCGACTTGCCGACCAGTGTGAAGCCCAGCCCCGCCGCGACCAGACCGAGCGCGGTATGGATCTCCTTGGCCTCATAGCCAATCCGCGGCCTCACGCCTGCGGCTTCCAGCGCCTGCAGCGTATGCCGCGCGAAGCTGCTGTTGGGGTCCTTCGGATAGCTGATGAAAGAAGCGTCGTTCAGATCTCGCGGGTTGAGTACCTTGCGGCGGGCCAGAGGATCGACGGACGGCAACGCGGCCAGCAACGGCTCGCTGAACAGTGGAATGCACTCCAGATCGTCCTCTGAGACGAACGGGCCGATGGTCCGCGCCAGGCCGACGTGGATCAAGCCGTTGCGCAGCGCCTCGCCCTGATGCTCGGTGAGTATCTCGGTCAGATCGATGCGCACCTTCGGAGCACTTGCTTTCATCGCGCGCACGGCATCTGGGAGCACAGAGAAGATAGTCGAGCGCGTGAACCCAATGCTGAGCCAGCCTGAACGGCCGAGCGAGAGCTCTTTCGCTTCTTCGAGCATGCGCTGCGTGTCAGACAGCAGCGCTCTCGCCTTCGGATAGAGAAACCGCCCGAGCGGCGTGAGCTTCATCGGGCGCGTGGCGCGGTCGAAGAGCTTTCCGCCAAGCTGCTCCTCCAGCTGGGCGATCTGCATGCTGACTGCGGCAGGAACGACGTGCAGCCTGCTGGCCGCAAGGTTGGCGCTCTCGGTTTCCACGACCTCGCAAAAGTAGCGCAATGCTCTCAGATTCATATTTTTTGATCTTAGAGTCAAAACTCGTTGATTGCATTCGCTCTTTCGTTAACTGAGCATTGAGGCTTGTTTCACCCGCTACTGGAGACAACCTTGACATCCGATGTGAAAGAGCCGGAATGGCTCACGCAGGCCCGCACGCTCTCCACGGCCGAAGTGTCCGACGCCCTGGACTTCTTCAACCTGCCGGGAAGCGCATTGGGCATCCGCCCGATCGCAGGCCCGGCCAAGCTCTTCGGTCAGGCCTTCACGATCCGCTTCGCTCCGATCGATCGCGCCCAGCCGGGCACCGTGGGCGACTACATCGACCGCCTGCGGCCGGGCAGCGTGGTCGTGCTGGACAACGCCGGCCGGCTCGACTGCACGGTCTGGGGCGGCATCCTGAGCCGGCTTGCCGCGCACAAGCGGATCGGAGGGACTGTGATCAACGGCGTATGCCGCGACACAGCGGAAGCCGATGAAGCCGACTACCCCCTGTACGCCGCCGGCAAGTTCATGCGGACCGGCAAGGATCGCGTCCAGGTCGAGGCCTACGAGCAGCCTGTGAGCCTGGGCGACGTGCGCGTCTGCAACGGCGACCTCCTCATCGGCGACGACGACGGCGTGGTGGTCGTGCCTCACGCGCGCATGCAGGAGGTGCTCACGAAAGCACTGGAAACCCGGGTCGTCGAGGTGCAGATTCTCGATGCGGCGCTGGCAGGCATGCCGCTGGCCGAAGCGCGCAAGAAGTTCGGCTATCACACCCTGCAGCGTTCGCCCACCACGCTTGCGAGCCAGGCTTGACTGCAGCCCCCTGAGATATCAAGAAGCAACGGAGACAAGATATGAAATCGATCCCTTCCCTGATCGGCGCGGCTGCCGTCGGCCTGACACTGAACGCCCTCGCAGGCGTCGCCTTCGCGGAGCCGGCGTATCCATGCCAGGTCGTGAAGCTCGTGTCGCCCTACCCGCCCGGTGGCACCACCGACATCCTCGCGCGCCTGGTCGCACCGGGCCTGGCCAAGGAACTGGGCACCAACGTCATCGTGGACAACAAGGGCGGCGCCAGCAGCAACATTGGCACCGAGTTCGTGTCGGCCGCGGCGCCCGACGGATGCACGCTGCTCCTGGGCAACAACACGGGCGTGGTCATCAACCGCAACCTGTACAAGCTTCGCCTCGACCCGATCAAGTCGCTCGCGCCAGTCGTCGAAGTCGCCTCCGTCCCGCTGGTCCTGTACGTCAACGCGACCGAGTCGGCAAAGACGCTTGATCAGCTCGTGGCAGCCGTCAAGGCGAAACCAGGAAAGTACAGCTTCGCATCTGGTGGCAGCGGCAGTCCGCAGCATCTGATGGGCGAGTTGTTGAAACTGGAGATGAACCTGGACATGACCCACATTCCGTACCGGGGGCAAGCGCCGGCCATGGCCGACGTGATTGCCGGCCAGGTGCCCGTCGCCTTCGAAACAACGACGGCGATCGCATCACAGCTGGGGGGAGGACGCATTCGAGCCCTGGCAACCACCGGCAGCGCGCGCTCGAAAAACCTTCCCGACGTTCCCACCATGAAGGAGTTGGGTCACCCGAACTTCGTCATCGAGAACTGGTACGGCATCTTCGCTCCCGCCAAGACACCGACTGCGCTCGTGGCGCGATTGAACCGCGACCTGCGCAAGGTCCTGAAGAGCGCCGAGGCCTCCAAAAGCCTGGCGGACATGGGGTCGCGAGACGTCTCCGGTACATCGGAGCAGTTCGCCCAGTTCATCGACAAGGAGCTTCCCTACTGGGAATCGCTCGTCAAGCGTTCTGGCGCCAAGGTCGACTGAGCCATCGCCCGCCAAACCCCATCAGTTTCAATTCCGGAGAGTATTCGTGGTCACTTCTGAACAGATCAACCAGCTTCGCGACCTCGGCGCAGCAACCGTGTACGAGGCGCAAGGCGCCAAGGGAGCGCTCGACCACGGCGTCAAGCCCATCGACCCATCCGTCAAGCTCGCTGGCCCCGCGTACACGGTGGACTGCCGCCCTGCCGACAACCTGATGCTGCACTATGCCGTGCAGAAGGCCAGACCCGGTGACGTGCTCGTGGTGGATGCAAAGGCTTTCATGGAAGCTGGCCCCTGGGGCGACGTTCTGACGATCCAGGCCATGAAGGTCGGCATCGCCGGCCTCGTCATCAATGGCTGCGTGCGCGACGCCAGCCTGATCATCGAGCTGGGCTTCCCCGTGTTCTGCCGCGGCCTGTCGATCAAGGGGACCGGCAAGAACCAGCCGGGCAAGGTCGGCGTGCCTGTTCTGATCGGCGACGTGCAGATCAATCCGGGCGACATCGTCGTGGGAGACCGGGACGGCATCGTCGTGGTTCCGGAAACCGAAGTCGGCAGTGCAATCGCCACGAGTCTTGCGCGGGAAGCCAAGGAGGTGCAACAGCGCAAGGCAATCCAGGAAGGTACCTCCACCATCGATCTGCTCAACCTGGCCGACACGTTGAAGCGCTTCGGCCTGGTGTGACCGGCCCGCGGTCAGGTGAAGGCCTTGACCGCAATTCCCGCATCGTTCAGCCGCGTGCGAATGGTGCTCGCCATCTGAATGGCGCCGGGACTGTCGCCATGCACGCAGATCGATCCGATCTCCATCCGCAGCAAGGCGCCTTCGACGGTCTCCACTCCACCGGCCTCGACCATCCGTAGCACGCGCGCAGCCACTTCTTCGGGGTCATGCAAGACCGCACCGGGCAGCTTGCGAGAGACCAATCGGCCGTCGATGGTGTAGGCCCTGTCGGCGAAGATCTCTGCACAAGTGCGCATGCCGAGTTCTTTCGCGATGCGTGTGGCGTGACCATCGGGATACGTGAGCAACACCAGCTTGCGATCCACCGCGGCGATGGCTCGCACGATGGCACCCGCCACAGCAGCATCGACCTGCGACAGGTTGCCCAATGCGCCGTGCGGCTTAACGTAGGTGATCGGATGGCCCACGAGGTCCGCCACGCCCATTGCGGCCCCGACCTGGTAGGCGACGAACTGCTCGATCTCGACGGGGGAAAATGGCAGCTCCCGGCGGCCGAATCCCCACAGATCGGGGTAACCCGGGTGGGCTCCGACGGCCACGCCCAGTTCCTTGGCGCGCGCGAAGGTCCGCGCCATGATGTGCGGGTCTCCGGCGTGCATTCCGCAAGCGACATTCGCGGAGCTCACGATCTCGAGGATCGCGTTGTCGTCCCCCATCTTCCAGGCGCCGAAGCCTTCGCCGAGGTCGGAGTTCAGATCCACGGATCGCGGGACGCTTGTCGAATTCATGGGGGCTTCCTTTCGAGGTTGGGTTGAACGGGTTTTCTCGCCACAGGACACGGCTTGAGCGCCAGCCCATGCCGGATGCGCGCCTGCTCGTGCTCCTGGTCGCGGATGGCTGCAACGGCTGCTTCATGCTCGACCAGTTCGAACCGGATGCGCTGCCCGGGGCGAAGCTGGGCAAGCCGCCAGAGGTCCGGCTCGATGACGTTGGCGATCTTTGGGTAGCCGCCGCATGTGTTGGCCTCGGCCATCTGAACGATCGGTTGACCTGAAGGCGGAACCTGCACGGTCCCCGGCACGATGCCGTGCGACAGGAGCTCCAGCGGTTTGCGGGTCGACAAGGCATGACCGTCAAGCCGAAAACCCTGCCGGTTGCAATCCGGGGTCAGCCGATATTCGCTTTGCTGGAAGGTTCGCGTCGCATCCGCAGTGAAGTGCGGGTACTCGGCCGATGCGAGCACGCGGATCGTCGCCGCGCCAGCAGCCACCTGGCCGAAGAATTCAAACCGCGATGCCGGCCCGATGCCGAACGGGGTGACGTCGGTTGCGTCGCAACGCCCGCCCTCCCCCAGCGCCAACCGGTCCCCCTTGCGCAACCCGCGACCTTCCAGCCCACCGAAACCACTCTTCAGGTCCGTCGAGCACGAGCCGAGGACGCGGGGCACGTCGATGCCACCAGCGATCGCCAGGTAAGCCCTGGCGCCTCGCTCCGGGGCGGCGATGGTCAGCACCTCGCCGGCATCGACCGAGGCCGCCCACCAGCTCGGCAGCTTTCGCGCCCGCATCTCGAGCGTCGTGATCGCGCCCGTGCATGAAAAACGCAGGGGCTGGTGGAACCGAATCCTGAACGGAAAGATGCTGATCTCGATGCCAGCCGCAGCGGCATCATTGCCGACCATCCAGTTCGCCATCGAGAGCGCCGGCGCATCCATCGCACCGGCGCCGCAAACGCCGATCGCAAGATGCCCCGGTCGCCCCAGGTCTTGCACCAGGTTCAAGCCGCCGTTGCTGAGGACCTCGATCATCGCCTCGCGTCCCGCGCGATGAAGCGGATCTGGTCGCCTGGCGCCAGCAGGCAAGGCCGGGCACGCGAGGGATCGAACATGTCGAGCTTCGTCGCGCCGAGCGCGTGCCATCCGGAGGGCATGTCCATCGGGATCACGCCCGTCTGCGCCCCGCCGATCGCCACTGTGCCCCTGGCGATCCGGGGGCGCGGCGTCGTGTGCCTCGGCGTGCTGAGGCCCGAAGGCAGGCCGACAAGGTATGCGAACCCCGGTACAGACCCGATGCACGCGACGTGATATGTCGCCGACGTGTGAAGCCGGATCACTTCATCCACGCCAAGACCCGCGTGCCTGGCAACGCCTTCCAGCTCGGAGTCTCGCGAGGTGTCGTACACCACCGGCACTTCGATCATGCGTCCGCTTTCCTTGCTCGGACGTGCAGATTTCCACGCCTGAAGAAGCTCGAGGGCCAGCGCCTGCGGATGCGTGCGCAGCGGATCGAACATGACGAGCAGGTTGTTCACACCGAGGACCACGCTGCGCAAGCATTCCCAGCGCAAGAGTGGCCCAGCCTCTCCGACCAGTGCCCACAGGCGTCTCTGGGCCGGAAGACTGAACGGTCCGCTGGAAACATCCAGCAGGAGCCCGCCCGCGCCGCAGGGCTGAACACGAGGCTTCATCGGAAGTTGGCGAGGCATTCAGTCGGCCTTGATCCCCGCATCGTCGATGACCTTCTTCCACTTGGCGCCTTCCGCTCCCATGATCGCGCTCACGGCGGAGGACGCCCCGCCTGCGATCTCGATGTCCATCTCGATCAGCCTGTCCTTCGTTTCCTTGTCATTCAGGATTGCATTGAAAGACTGGTTCAATTTGCCGACGATTTCCTTGGGCGTGCCGGCAGGTGCCACCACGGCGTACCACAGGTAGATCTCGAAGTTCTTCATGCCCTGGGTGTCCGAGACAGGCGTGAGTTCGGGATAGCGCTGGTTGCGTCCCGGCGAAGTGACGGCGAGCGCCCGCAGCTTGCCCGCCTTGACCAGAGGCATGGCCTCGGAAACAAGGGCGATCATCACGTCGATGTTGCCGGCCATCAGGTCTTGCAATGCAGGGGCACCGCCCTTGTACGGAACATGGGTTGCTTCGACCCCGGCGGCGCGCTTGTAGAGCTCCATGGCGAGGTGGCTGGGTGCGCCGCTTCCCGCCGATCCGTAGCTGATCTTTCCCGGATTGGCCTTCAGGTAGGCGGTGAGCTCCTCCATGGTCTTGACCGGCAGACGCGGGTTGACCACCACGACGCTGGCGATCCGGGCCACCGGCAAGATGGCCGAGAAGTCCTTCGCCGGGTCGTACTGCAGCCGGCTGAACAGCGACGGGTTGATGGCCAGCCCGATCGTCGTGGCCATCATCAGCGTGTAGCCGTCGGCGGGTGACTTGGTAACGCTCGCGGCGGCAACCTGCTCCGAGGCGCCAGGCTTGTTGTCAATGAGCACCGGTTGGCCGATACCTTCGGAGAGCCTCTGTCCGAGCAGCCGGGCCAGAGAATCCGTCGAGCCGCCCGGCTGGTAAGGAACGACGATGCGAAGAGGCTTGCTCGGGAAATCGCTGGCAAATGCCAACGGCACGCACACGAGCAGCAACGAGGCGATGGCACGGCGAACAATGGAAATCATGATGCGATCCAGAAAATGGAGACGAATGTCGACACCGCTCGCTCGCGACGAGTCTGCGGCTCGTCGCATTTCGAGGAGAGCCGGGCTGAAACATGAAGGGCCGGTCTTCGGCCCAAGGCGCGCGACAGCGCTGCTACTGCTGCGGAATGTTGAGGTCCTTGATCAGCTTCGCGTAGAACGCCGACTCCGCCTGGATGAATGACGCGAATTCCGCGGACGAACCACCCGAGGGATACAAGCTCATGTCGCTGAGCTGCTTCTGAACGTCAGGTGTGGCCAGCACCTTTTGCGTTGCCGCATTGAGCTTCTGGATGATCGGTGCGGGCGTGCCACTCGGGGCCAGCAGGCCCATCCAGTAGATCGCCTTGTAGTTCGGGACACCCGCCTCGGCGACCGTGGGAACGTCGGGCAGCGAGGGAAGACGCTTGTCGCTGGTCACCGCCAGCGCCTTGAGCTTGCCGCTCTTCACGTAAGGAACGGCCGTGGGCGACGTCTCGAACATGAGGTCGATATGCCCACCCAGCAAATCGGCCAGCGCGGGCGCCCCGCCCTTGTAGGCCACATTGACCATGTCGGTTCCCGTGGCACTCATGAAGATCCGGGCGGACAGGTCCTGCGGGTTGCCGATGCCAGATGTGCCGAAGCTGAGCTTTCCCGGCTTGGCCTTCAGCTGTGCAACCAGCTCCGCAACGCTCTGAACCGGCACGTTCGTCGAGTTGACGACAAGCACGTTGGGCTGGTCTGCCACCCGTATGACGGGCGCGAGGTCCTTCAGGGGATCGAACGGCAGTTTCAGGAACAGGTGCGCATTGGTAGCCACACTGAACGGCGCCATCACCAGCGTGTAGCCATCCTTGGGCGCCTTGGCGACCGCGTCCATGCCGATGTTCCCGCTGGCGCCGGGCCGGTTGTCCACGATGACTGGCTGGTGGAGCTCATCGGACAGCTTCTGGCCGATCAACCGCGCCACCATGTCGATGCTTCCGCCCGGAGGGAATGGCACCACCATCCGGATCGGCTTGGAAGGGAAATCCTCGGCTGCGATCGCGCTCTGCCCAAGAGTCGCACCGACCGCGAAGGTTGCGACGAGTGTTCGGATGAGGGTCTTCATGATGATTGCGGACGTGAGTTGAAAAAAAGACGGCGTCGGCGCTGGCGATCAGCGCTCGCTTCCGGGGCTCCAGCGTCGCTGGTGCCACGAGGTACATGCCTGGTAGCCGCGCGCCGCATCGAGCACGCGAGCGTCGGCGTTCGTGGGACCTGCAATCTGCAGACCGATAGGAAGTCCGTTCTCGTCCTCCCCCGCCTGCACGGAGATGCCGCAGAGATCCAGGAGATTTCCGATGCGTGCATAGCGCACGGGTGGATTCGCATGGTCGACATCGCTCAAAGGGCGGGCCGTCCATTGCGAGGTCGGCGTGAGAAAAACATCGAGGTCGCCGAGCGAATCGGCGAACTGCGCCTGCAGTTCCTCACGCCTTCTGCAGGCCGAGACGTACTTCGCCGCGGTGAACCTGGCGCCGGCGAGAATTCTGGGACGCACGGACGCATCCATCTGCAAAGACGAGTTCGCGGCGAGATGCCCCCAGCTCGCGGCCGCTTCGGACAGCAGGATGGTGCTCGCCACATCGGCGAAGTCGTCGAAACTGGTCGGCAACACCAGCTTGCGCAGATGAGCGCCCTGCGCGCGAAACGTATCCAGCACGCGCATGTACGCGACATGGATCTCGGGCTGCAGACCATCCAGATCGGCTGCATCGAGGAAGCCGACGCGCAACCCCTCCAGAGATGGCGTAGCGCCAGCGTTGACTTGCGATGTCGGAAACGCATGCCGATCACCAGTCAGCTCGGCGAACATCAGGGCAGCGTCTTCGGCGGTCTGCGCGAGAACGCCCACGCTGTCCAGCGTGGTGCTCAGCGGCACCACACCCTCGCTTCGCAGACGTCCGATGGTGGGCTTGAAGCCCGTCACGCCGCACAACGCCGCGGGTACCCGCACCGACGCACCCGTGTCGGTGCCGACGCTCAGCGGCACCATGCCGGCCGCTACCGCCACCGCGGAGCCGCTGCTGGAGCCTCCCGGCGAAAGATGCGCGCCGCGGCCCCAGGGGTTGCGGGGTGCGCCCATGAACTCGTTTGCTCCCCATGCGCCGAGCGCAAACTCCACCATGTGGGTCTTTCCGACCACGATGGCACCGCATTCGAGCAAGCGCTGCGTGATCCATGCGTCGGCCTTGGCCGTGTTGTCCGAGAGCAGTGTCGAACCGGCCGTGCTTGGGCGCCCCCTGACGTCGATGTTGTCTTTCAATGCGACGGGTATGCCGTGCAGAGGCCCCAGCCAGTGGCCGGCTCGGATCAGTTGGTCCGCCGCCTCGGCGGCAAGCAGTGCCTCTTTCGCGTAGATCTCTACAAAGGCGTGCAGCCGCCCATCGAGCTCGTCGATCCGCCGCAATGCGTACTCGGTGAGGTCCAGGGATGTGCAGGCGCCAGAGCGCAGCATCTCGCCCATGGAGACCACGCTCGGAAAGCCTTCGGCAAGGATCTGGGAAGCGACGGTCATGCCTGCGCTCCCATGGCCTTGGCGATCAGCGCCGAGGTTCCCATGATGTCAGGGTACTTCTCGCCACCATCCAGCCGCTTCAGCGTGAGCTTCTCATCGCTCATCATCTTCAGAGCGCGATGTGCGCTGGCCTCTATGTCGGCAACCGGAATGACGAGGACGCCGTTCTCATCCGCGAGGATGGCGTCGCCCGGCGTCACCGCCACAGAGCCGCAGGTCACCGGCACACAGAATTCGCCGCCCAGGCCCAGACTCTTGACGGTGACGGCCGAAGTGCCCTTGGACCAGACCGGGACGCCGTACTGCCGGAGTTCGCCGAGATCGGTGACCAGTCCATCGACAACGATGCCCGCCACTCCGGCCACTTTCGCCGCGTAGGCCACCGCGCCGCCAAGGGTCGCGATGGTTTCGTCGCCACAACGATCGATCACGATGAAGTCACCGGGCCGCGCCTGGCCGATCGCGTAGTGAACCATGGCGCCATCCATTCCCGGTACCCGGACCGTGATGGCCGTGCCGGCGACGCGGCGGTCCTGGAAATGAGCCCGGATCGCCGGCACCATGAAACCCGTATGCCGGAAGTGGCCGATGACAGCAGGTTCGGCGCGCACGAGCAGTTCGAGGAGTGCCGGGTCGACAGGCGGAGGAAGGTGATTCAGTACAAACACATTGATTCCCAGTGGTCGGTTGCAATGGAGCGAACTCTAGGAGGCACCCGCCGGCGCGAAAAGACACAAATCTCGACCCAGGGCTATAAACTAAATTGATGTTGCGCATCACATTCAGGCAGCTCGAAGCCTTCTACTGGGCTGCGACGTTGGGCACGGTCAATGCGGCGGCCAAGCATTTGTTCGTCAGTCAGCCCGCCATTACCGCGCGCATGAAGGAACTCGAAGAAGTGCTGGGCATGGCCCTGCTCAGCCGAAGCCAGCAAGGCGTCCAGTTGACGCCAGCCGGGCGCGAAGTTCTGGAGCACGCCAAGCGCTTGCTGACATCCGGCTCGGAGCTGGAGAAGTGCAGCGAGCACGACGTTCCGCCGCTCGATGGTGTGTTGCGAATGGGTGCAGACGAGTCGTCGGCGGCCGTGGCGGTGTCGGAGATTCTTCGTCAACTGAAGGTTCGTTATCCCGCCTTGAGGGTCGAGCTGCGCATCGAACGCAGCCAGGTGCTCCACGAAAAACTCAACCGGCGCGAGCTCGACATCGCCTTGCAGACCAGTCCCTCCGCACGCCCCCATGTGATCGACGAGTTGCTTGGGTGGGTTCAGGTCGCATGGGTGGCCAGTGCATCCGTGGAGCTTGCGCATCTGCCTTTCTCGCCGGCCGACGCGGCGTCCGTTCCGCTGGTGACGAACCCCCAGCCCTCCATCCTGCACGAGGTTGCAAGAAACTGGCTCAGTGCAGCCGGTACGGATCTGCATCGCCTGGACACATGCAACTCGCTCGTGATGATCATGAAGATCCTGCGAGACGGCCACGCCGTCGCTGCGCTGCCGGTTCCGGTCGTCATGGAAAACCTGAAGCAGGGAACGCTGAAGCTGATCGAATCGGATCCCCCGCTTCCGTCCATTGCTTACTACGTCTCCTACCTTGTCGAGAAGCAACCGGCGGGCGTCGAGGTCGTCGTCGATCTCGTCAAGGCGGTCCTTGCGTCGGCGCAGTTCTTTGTCGACAACCCGCCCTCTGCCGCCGGCGACACGAGGTCGATGCCCGCTCGCCTGCCCTGATGGTCTCGATGAATCTGCCGCGCGCCATTGCGTATCTTCCGGCAGTTCATTGAACGCTCGCTCCAGTTCGGGCAGCCATACGTTTGGCCTATGAATTCGTTTGCCTGTTCGAAATATACAAAGCGCGAACGAAGCCTCAGAGTGCACTTCGAGCAATCTTGCTGATCGACAGAGCAGTGCATACCGTGAGCGCGAACAAGGAATTCATCCATACCCACTTCAATTTCCCGGTCGATGACGTCGAGTTGAGTGTCGCCGCGATCCATCGCGAGGGGCATCTTTCTCCGATCGTCTTCCTGCATGGATTTGGATCGACCAAGGAAGACTACGCCGACATCGTGCGGCACGCTGCGTTCGATGGGCATCCCTTTCTCGCCTACGACGCACCCGGTTGCGGAGCAAGCGAATGCAGTGATCTTTCGCGAGTCTCCATTCCATTCCTGGTGAAGACTGCCGAGCAGATGCTGGATCGCTTGGGCATCGATCGATTTCACCTCGTTGGCCACTCGATGGGCGGCCTGACGGCCTTGATGCTGGCGGATCGCCACCCCGATCGGGTGCTCAGCTTCGTGGATATCGAAGGCAACATTGCGCCCGAGGATTGCTTCCTGAGCCGGCAGATCACCCACTATCCGGCCGACGATGCGGAGCACTTCTTCGACGAGTTCATTGCACGCACCCTGCAGTCGCCAGCCTATGCGAGCGCCCTCTACGCAGCTAGCCTGCGTCACAAGGTAAGAGCGGGCGCGGTCGGCCCGATTTTTCGCTCGATGGTTGAGCTTTCGGACAACGCGGATCTCATGAAGAAGTTTCTTGGGTTGCCTTGCCCCAGGATGTTCATGTACGGCGAGCAGAACGCCTCGCTTTCGTACCTGTCGCACATCGAGCGACATGGCGTCCGACTGAGCGAGATCGGCGCTTGTGGTCACTTTCCGATGTACTCCAATCCGGTTGCAATGTGGAAGGAAATAGCTGTGCTTCTAGTCCGCCCTGGGTCAACCTCATGACGGCTCATAGAGAACAACCGCACGCTGGTTGTTCTGTATTGAACTTCACCGATCTGCCATCGCTGTATCTCGCCATTTCCACCATGCCGCCAAGCGAAAAAAATCGGCTTTGCTTGGCTCGTCATGCGCGAGAGGCCAATGAAGCGCAGCAACGCAAGACAATTCAGGAGGGCGCCCTACCATCAACGTTCTTAATCTCGCGCAGATGTTGATGCGGATTGGGCTTGGCTTGCTGCCGCGCTAGCCGATCTTCACTTAACCCCCTTGGGAGGCGCGCCGAACAGTCCGCACTCGCGGTTCGAATTACCCGTGCAGCGCACTCCCAGGAAGGACCCGCGACTTGGGTGGAAGCCCCCGTCCATCTTGGCACCCACGGCAAGGCCGTTGGGCGGCAACGGCTGACCGAACGCCACGAGTTGGTCCCGACACCATTTGTGAAAGTGGCGGACATGGACGCGGTCTGCCAATGCCTTGGCCTGCATGGTGGCGTGCAACTCGACCGCCAGCGGCTCGTTGTAGCAAAGGACGAGCACGGGCTTGTGCAGGTCCGTCGAGGCCTTGGCCAGGTACTCGGCGCGGTAGCCCAGGATCGTGGTCTTGCCAGAGCCTGCGACGCCGTGGATGACCCGGTGGCCGTCGCCCAGGCTGCGTGCCAGCTGTTCCTGCTGCAGGTCCATCACGCGCAGGAAGTCGGGAATCGTCGCCTTGTCGTCCGCATCGTCGAAGAGCGCGCCTTGCTCGGGGACGCGCACCTCGGGAAACAGGTTCCAACGCACCCGGTCGATTTGGGGTAACGACAGGGCGCCGCGCATCAACTGCGGAAACATGTCCCAGAGCCGGCTCTGGAAGGCCTCGGGCTCGGCGTCCTCCAGCATCTCATCGGAGCAGACAACCCGGTTCGGCTCGATCGCACTTCCAAGCCCGGCGGCGTCGAACTGCTTGCGCGTGATGCGGGTGAAAACGACGCTGTAGCTCCACGGGAAGGTGAGCATGCCCTGCCATTTGCCCTCGTGCTGAATCAGCTGCGCATCGCGCTTGAGGGCATCGACAACCTGCAGGGATTGATGTCGGGCTTGCTCGATCGGATTGGGAACGCTCTTGGGAACGCCATCGGGTGCGTTCAACCAGTCACCGCGGCTGGCTTTCTGGATGGTTTCCAGGCGCCAATCCTTGGTTTCGAGGATCAGCAACCCGCGACGCGGGTGCAGCACCACGAAGTCGGGATGGCATTGCTTGGGCCTGATCGGAACGTCAAACCACAGCAGGTAGTCTTCGTCGAGCTTCTGCTGCAGCCGCTCCGCCAAGCGGCGCTCGCCCGAGGTCATCCGCGCGACGCAGCTGCTCAACGCAGGGATCAGTGCAGCCATGGACGATACGGTCGCGTAGTAGGTTGACTGGGATAAGGCCAGGCCACAACCTCCCGTAACAGCTAGATACAGTCAACCATGTTCGCCCTGCGCCTCTGCGCAGCCCCGAGGCGAGGCTGGCACCGCATGATGACGCAGGCCTTGGCCAGCCACTCATCCGAGACACCCAGCTCAGCGTCATCGACTTGATCCAAGCCTTCGCATGCGGCTCGCTGCGCTTCGTTCGCGGCGCCAACATGGCTCGTCGACGATTTGGAGTGCTTCCCATCACCATCCAAGAAGTGGCCCGTAGGGCGCAAGAACGATGCGAGGCGACCGGGCCTCCACTCAATCGTCGCCGGGCAGACACTCCCCGCAAAGCGCTGCGGCGCCGTGCGCGCGTTCAATACCGCCTCGGATAGGAGCCGAGAAGCCGGAACTCCGCATGCTCCTCCAGCACTCCGGCTGCGATCGCAGCCCCCCAGATGATCCAGCCTGTCGCGGCCGGACCGGCACAGCAGTTGAAGGTCCGATGTGCTACAAGTGTGCTACAGTATGCGCAACTGCCAATGTCATGAGGTCCATCAACATGTCGACAACGACCATCCGCCTTGAAGATGAGCTCAAGGCCCGCATCGCGGCTGCGGCTGCGAGGTCGGGCAGGTCTTCGCATGCGTTCATCCTGGACGCGCTGTCCGACATGGTCGAGCGCAGCGAATTGGACGAGGAACTGCATCGAATCGCAGACAAGCGATGGGCTGCGTTGCAGCGCACTGGCGAATCGGTCGCCTGGGAGGATGCTGCGGCCTACCTGAAGGCACGCGCGGCCGGCCAGAAACCTCGCCGGCCTCTGGCGCGCAGGCCGGGGATCTGACCGGCCCATGGTCCGCATCGAGCTGGCGCCAGAGGTTCTGGACGACATCGACCGCTTCATCGACCATCTGGAACAGCACCAGGTCGCCGATGCAGCGAACCGGGTCGCGGAGATTCTCGAGGCCATCCAGATCCTTGCGCGCAGCCCGCTGATCGGCTGCCCCGTCGCAGGCGGAAAGCGCGAGCTGATCATCGGCAAGGGCAACCGCGGCTATGTGGCGCTGTACCGTTACCTCGCCGGGATCGAGACCGTCTTCATCCTGGCACTGCGAGCCCAGCGCGAGTCCGGGTTCAAGCACTGAAGGGCGGCCTGCCTGCGCCTCGACCTCGCGCTTCGAACGCCGCTCACCCTCCCCTCCCGCTCTCGCCTCGACCCAGGCGACGCACGACCGAGTCGAGATCCCACACACGGCGCGCGCGCCTCCCGGGATATTCAATATCTTCGAGGGTAGGAGCCGAGAAGCCGGAACTCCGCATGCTCCGCCAGCAACCTCGCGATCTCCGGCTGTGAGGCATGGCCCACGACGTCGATGACATAGCGGTGTCCATCCAGCGATCGCCTGCCCGGGCGTTCGTAGACGGCCAGGACCCGGGCCGATTTAGCGAGCGCCTGCAGCGATCGCTGAAAGCCCTCTTCGTCGACGGTCAGCAGCAGCGTCGTCTTGTCATGGCCGCTGGGTGCCGGGATCGCATGCCCCAGCACCCACCAGCGCGTCGTGTTGTGAGGCCCCTCCTCGATGCCGCTGACGATCGGCACGAGGCCATAGAGTCGGGCCGCGCCGGGCGGTCCCATGGCGGCCATGCCCGACGCTGCCCCTTCCGCCACCGACTTCGCCGCAGCGCCTCCGCTGGCCGCCGGCTGGCGTTCGACGTCTGGCATCTCCAAATCGAGCCAGGGCTCGACCTCCTCCAGCGCCACGGGGTGCGCCAGCACCGTGCGGATGTCCTCCTTGCGGGTGCCGGGCTTGACCAGCAGGCTGTAGCCCAGTGCCTTCGGGTACTCGCCCACCACATGCACGGTCTCAAGCGCCAGCACGTCGTCCAGATAGGGCGTGGCCCCGACCACCGACGTCGTGGCGGGCACGCAGGCCTTGGCGACGGTTTTCGCGCGCAGGGCCTTGAAGAGCGCCTGCCTGTCGAGCGCGACCAGGTTCGCGTCGCCGAACAGGTCCATGCAGGCCTGGTGGGTCCAGCTGCCTGCCGGTCCCAGGTAAGCGATCTGGGCGCTGGTGATCGAAGAGACGCCCATGGCAAGCGTGGCCATCGTGACGGCGCACAGGGAAAGGGTTTTCATGAGTTTGAACGGCACGGGCAACAACAACGGTGGAGAGAAGCGCACGGGTCTCCAGCGCACGCCGCATCGAGATCGCGGCGTTGGAGGCCTGCACGTCTTCACGACGGAGGCCGCAATGATCCAGACGGCGGGCGCGCTCGGCAACGCGTGCGCGGCATGCACTTTCTCGCACGCTGCCGTGCCCAGGATTGCGAGCGCCGCCGGCTACCACGTTGCGTGCTGCGCAAAACCGCGGCAAGACAGATGCGAAGGCAGCGCCGGCAGCAGCACCTCGCGAAGGCCACGCTTGCACGGAGCCCCGATCACGCGGCTGGCTGCAGCCCGAAAAGGGCGCTGGCGGACGGAGCAAGGAGAAAAGCACGATGCCTGGTTGGCACCCACGCGCCCTCCCCTCCGCAGCGATGACATGCTGAGTGGCCCGTCCGCCACTCCACAGGCCACAGGCGCGCTGTCAACCTCGCGATCACCGCGGCAAAAGCATCCGGCTGCCGGCAAGCCTCAAGGACCTCAGCCTTGAACCGCGCGCTGTGCTTGCGACGGGTCGCCCGCTTAACCACACCATCTATTGCATCCACATCATTCAGCGCGGACACGATGCCTGCCGACTCTCAGGCAATCAAGATGACTTCACCGTGCGCTTACATCGAATTGCACGAGGTCCTTACTCCGAGTGCTCGCGCGCATACACCCGCAGGCCATCGACGTTCAAGACGTCGATGCTTCCGTAGCGGATGTGAAGCAAGCCCGCCTCCTCCAACTCGTGCAGGGCGCGATGGGCGACCTGGCGGGAAATTCCGGCCAGCCGGCCAATCTCCTCCTGCGATATATGCAGGACTGGATGGGTCTGGGGGTTGAGTTGAGGATTAAAGAGTTCAGCCAGGCAGCCTGCCACGCGCGAACTGATGTCGTGCATCCGATAGCTCTCGGCCAGCGCAATGAATTGACCGAGCCTTGCGTTGAGCTGATCGATCATGAAATGGCAAAAGCTCAAGCTGTTGGCGACCAAGTAGTGAAAGGTCTGGCTCGGCATCAACGCAATGCGGGTGTCACGCAGCGCGACAACGCCGTAGGGACGCAACTCCCCCTTGAGCACGGAACCTTCCCCGAGCCAACCGCCATTGGTGACCCCGGTCAATGTGGTGCTTCGGCCGTCCGCCGACAGGACGTCCACTTTGACCATCCCTTCGACGATCCCGATCCAGTGCGTCGCCGCGCTTGATTTGCGGCAGACGATCTCACCAGCCGAATAGAAGCGGTCCTGCGTTTCCAGTTCGACGCGCTGAAGTTGCTCGCGCGTCAGTCCGCCGGCCCAAGCAGCCGCTCGCAACATCGAGATGGTCTGCGCGTGATTTGTCATCGGAAAGACTTTCTTCCTCGGCCTTAGTGCCTAGCATGCACTGCGCAGGCGACGGCCTGAGTCGTCTGAGTTTATGTGGCAGTACGAACAGGAGACAAATCATGAGAAACCCTCTATCGATGGCAGGCTACGCGCTGCTGAGCATTCCCATCCTGCTGACCGCCTGCGGAGGCGGAAGTGACAGGGCAGGCAACTGGCCGGTGCTGTTCCCGACACCGGCGCCAACGCAAACACCACCGCCGACACCAGTTGCGACGGCGCAGGAGAAGTGCTCGATCTTCGCCGGCGCTTCGCTTGCCGGCGCAGCGCTCAAAGAGGCGACGCTCGTCCCGGCGGCAGCAGGAGCCGCGGAGTACTGCAAGATCACGGGCACCCTGCACGGCACGCTCAACTTCGAAGTGCATCTGCCCACTGTGTGGAACAACAAGCTCCTGTATGCCGGCGGCGGCGGTTGGGACGGCAGCATCAGCATCACGCCCGTCTCACCAAGTGGGGCAACTGCCGGCTACGTACTCGTGGCCTCGGATGGCGGGCGCCAGGGTGACGGCTTGGACGCTTCAGTCTTTTTGAACAATCCCACGGCTCAGGCGGACTTCGGCTATCTCTCGATCCATTCGGTCAATGAGGTCACCAAGGAGATCGTTCGCAAGCGCTATGGCTCGGATGCCGAGTTCAGCTATTTCGAGGGCTGCTCTAACGGCGGCAGGGAGGCATTGATCCAGGCCACGCGCTTCCCGAACGACTTCGACGGCATCGTCGTGCGTGCGCCGGCCTACTCTTTCACCGAACTGTTCCAGGCCTTTGTTGCGAACGGAAAGGCGCTTGCCGCGCCGGGCGGGCAATTGAGCGATGCGAAGGTCTCGCTCATCGGCAAGACCGTCACCGCGCAGTGCGACGCGCTGGATGGTGTGTCCGATGGCATCGTGAGCAACCAGGAAGCCTGCACGTTCAACCCAGCAGTGTTGCGCTGCACGGCAGGCGATGCGGACACATGCCTGAGCGACCCACAGATCGCGACTGCCAACACAATCTACTCCGAACTCAAGCGCAAGGACGGGACGACCGTCTACCCCGGCTGGGGACCTGGCGGCGAAGACCAGGGCTGGCCCCTGTGGGTGACGGGCTCCGCCATAGGCGGCACCGGCCTCCAGTTCCAGTTCGGGAGCGGCCTCGTTAAGTACTGGGTCACGGGCGATCCTGCCTTCAATGTGCTTGGCTTCGATCCGGAGTTCTACTCCGCGGGACTGCGGCTCGCGGCCACCACGCTCGATGCGACGCCGGACCTTCGCTCCTTCTTCGGACAGGGCGGCAAGATGATCCTTGCCCATGGAACGAACGACTGGGCAATCAGCTACAAGGGCTCGATCAAGTACTTCACCGATGTAGCGACCGCGGTCGGCGGCGCATCCACGCGGGATGCCTCGATGGAGTTCTTCCTCCAGCCCGGCGTTCAGCATTGCGCCGGCGGTGTCGGTCCTGACACCGTCGACCTTGTGGACGCAGTCGCAAAGTGGCGAGAGAGGGGCACAAAGCCCTCCACTCAAAACATCGTGGCGACCAAGCTGGATTCGACGACCAAAGCTCCAATACTTGCGCGCCCCTTGTGCAAGTACCCGACCTTTCCGAAATACAAGGGCAGCGGCGACGTGAATTCGGCGGACAGCTACAGCTGCCAGAGTTCTTGAGCGTCTTCATTTGCTGAATTGGCCCCACTTTCCGTGTGTCCGGCCGCCGACTCGCGCGGCCGGTCTACGACGTGTGCGCGGACGCGCTCGACACGGAATCCGACAGCGCTTGCGCGGAACGGAACGCCTGCGAGGGACGCACGTCCTCCACATCAGCAGTTCGCGCGCCGGGCTCATCCATCGCCGTCCTGACCGAACTGGACCACTTGCCGCCGCGGCGCGGCATTCAGCGAAGCTCATCTTGGCTCTGATCACAGTGCTGGCAAGCGCGGAACGCCGGCCTCGGACCCGGGGTCAGCGACTTGCCCGGTCTATGATTTCAGGCCCACAAAAAATGGCCGGAGGAAAAGATGCCCACTTCGCCGGATGGACGTGCGATCGCGAAGCTCGCCTGGGAAGCCGCCTTCGAGCGGCTAGGCAATGCTTTGCGCCCTCCAGATGGATACCCTGAGCCGACGCAGGAGCAGTTGGCAGCTTGCTACTGGAATGCGCAAGCCAGGCTCGACCAGGTGCGGGTCACGTTCAACATCCAGCCGCCAAGATGAGTACGAAGCGCAAAGGCGCGACCGCCCCGCTCCGTCGGATCTCGGCCGATGTCGACGAGCCCGAGGTTGGAGGGTTCACGTAGCCTGCCAGGGCAGGCCGCGCATGCGCTCGCGCTTTTCTTCTTCGTCGAAATGCGCGAGCGAGGGCTTGATGAGGTCGCTGCGCGCCACGAGGCCGACCAGCGCGAGCGACTGCGCATCTTTCACGACCGGCAGCCGCTCCAACCGGTGGCGCGCGAGGCGCGTCGCCACCACGCGGCAGTTCTCGCCCGCGAGCGCGAACGGCAGCGGCGCCGAGCCTTCGCAGGCATCGCCCACCGTGCCCACGCTGAACGCCGCGAGCATAGCGCGGTCGGCCATGCCGATCACCGCGCTGCCGCGCAGCACCGGGTAGGCGCGATGCACCTGACCTTCGCCGAAATACTGCGCAAGCGCCTCGCCCACGGGCAGCGCGGCGTCGATGCTGCGCACCTCGCGCGTCATCACTTCCTCGACCGAATGGCGCTCCAGCGGATCGATGCCGTACTCGCGGTAGATGTGATAGCCGCGGCGCGCGATCTTCTCGGTGAGGATCGAGCGGCGCATCGTGAGCACGGTGAAGCCGTAGGCCACGGCGGAGGTGGTCAAGAGCGGCAGCAGCGCATTGCTGTCGTGCGTGAGCCCGAAGGCGAAGATGGTGGCGGTGAGCGGCGCGCGCATCACGCCGCCGAGCGTGGCGGCCATGCAGACCAGCGGCCACAGCATCGGGTCGTTGCCGGGCAGCACGTGCGAGAGCACCACGCCGAGGCCCGCGCCCATCATCAACAGCGGCGCCAGCACGCCGCCCGAGGTGCCCGAGCCCAGCGAGATGACCCAGATGATCGCCTTCACCGCGAGCAGCGCGGCCACCACGCCGAGCGCGAGGTGGTTGTGCAGCAGGTCGCCAATGACGTCGTAGCCCACGCCCAGCGCGCGCGGCTCGAAGTAGCCGCCGATGCCGACCGCCAAGCCACCGATGGCCGGCCACCACATCCAGTGGATCGGCAGCTTGCCGAAGAGGTCCTCCACCTTGTAGAGCGAGATCGAGAGTGACGCCGAGAGCATCCCGCACAGGAGGCCGGCAACGATGCAGGAGAGCATCGCGAGCGGACCGGGCACAGCGGTCTGCAGCGGGAACAGCGGACCCGCATCCATCAAGAGCGGCCGCGTGAAGCCCGCGACCGCGCAGGCCACGGCCACCGGCAAGAGGCTGCGCGGGCGCAGCTCGAACAGCAGCAGTTCGACCGCCAGCAGCACGGCGGCCACGGGCGTTCCGAACACGGCCGTCATACCGGCGGTGGCACCCGCCACCAGCAGCGCCTTGCGCTCGGCGGCGGTGAGGTGAAAGTACTGCGCGATCAGCGAGCCGATGGCGCCGCCCGTCATGATGATCGGCCCCTCGGCGCCGAACGGCCCGCCGCTGCCGATCACGATGCCCGAGGACAGCGGCTTGAGCAGCGCGACCTTCGGCGACATCTTGCTTTTGCCGAACAGGATCGCCTCGATCGCCTCGGGAATGCCGTGGCCGCGGATCTTGTCGGAGCCATAACGCGCGATCAACCCCACGATGAGCCCGCCGATCACCGGCACCGCGATGACCCAGGCGCCCAGCGTGTGCGTGGCCGGCGAGCGGTCGGCCAGCGAGAAGGTCTGGAAGAAAAAGAGGTTGGTGAAGAAGCGGATCAGGTCGAGCAGCACGCGCGCGGCCACGGTGCTGATGGCGCCGATGACGATGGCCATGGCGGTGATGCGCAGCAGGCGGGCATTGAGGGCGAAGTCGCCGCGCGGAGGATGAGAAGGTGTGGACATGGCGGTTCAAGAGGGTCGATCTGCAGCGTCTTTGACCGCGCCGTGCGACCCGGCCTACACGCTGGCAGCTTCTGCCTTCGGTCACGGGTGTACCCAAACATGAAGCAAACCAAATATATCACGTCATGATAGATGTGGAATCGACTCTCCACTGCCCCTGCTATGCGCCGCCTCTGCTTGCGAGTGCGACAACCTCGGCCAGGTAAGCAACCTGATCTTTGTGCAAGACAGCGAGTCTCTCCAGTTTTTTTCGCCCCGCGGCCAAGAGGTGGATTTCGACCTGTCGTCGGTCCGTGGTGCTGGGTCTGCGCTTCACGAGGCCGGCCTCCTCGCAACGCGAGACGAGCGCTACGACGCCGTGATGCTGGGCCTGCAGCCGCTCGGCGATCTCGCTGACCGTGGCCCATTCCCGTCCCGGGAATCCCTGGGTGTGCAGCATCAACTGATACTGGAGCACCGTGATGCCCTCGGCCCTCGCGGCGTCTTCGCTGAAGCGAAGAAAGCTGCGAAGCCTGAATCTGAAATCGGACAGCGCCTCCAGGTGCTGTTTTTCGATGCTTCCCCGTTGGCTGGCCATTGCATTTCCAAGTGATGTGCGAACGGAGGGCAATGTAGCAGCGCGGGCCCATGCTTCAGAGGGTTATTACTCACGATGTGATGTAATAAACCTCATAACATGACATACCTGTCCGCAGCCTGACCGGCGAACCGGCGATACCGCGCCGGCCTTTGCCTGCCATGTGCATTCCTTGGGTCCGTGCCGCTCTTCGAGTCACTGCGCGGGCCGCGATGTTGCTGTTCCTGTCCTTCCTTACCAATCCCATTCCCATTCGAGAGAGAGATTGCTTATGCAGATCAAGAGCCAGAAGACCTTCTTCTCGGGCGTCATGTTCACCTGCGTCGGTGCGGCCTTCGCCCTCGGCGCCACCAACTACAACGTGGGCAGCGCGGCGCGCATGGGCCCGGGCTACTTCCCGCTGATCATCGGCACGCTGCTCACGGTGCTGGGACTGGTGGTGATCTCCAGCGCGTTCACCATCAAGACCGCCGACGGCGAGCCAGTCGGAAAGATCGCATGGAAGCCGCTGGGCTTCATCATCGGCGCGAACCTGCTGTTCGGCATCCTTCTCGCGGGCCTGCACAGCTTCGGCCTGCCTGCGATGGGCCTGATCGTCGCGATCTATGCGCTTGTGGTCGTCGCCTGTATGGCGGGCGCGAACTTCTCCATGAAGCTCTCGTTGATCCTCGCAACGGTGCTCGCCATCGGCAGCTACCTGACCTTCATCGTGGGACTGAAGCTTCAGTTCCAGGTGTGGCCGACCTTCATCAGCGGTTGAGCGAGGAGCCGGAACCATGACCGACCTGATCAACAACCTCTCATTGGGCTTCGCCACGGCGGTGTCGCTGCAGAACATCATCTATGCCTTCATCGGCTGCCTGCTGGGCACGCTCATCGGCGTGCTGCCGGGCATCGGCCCCACGGCCACCATCGCCATGCTGCTGCCGGCAACCTATGCGCTGCCGCCCGTGGCCGCACTCATCATGCTCGCGGGCATCTACTACGGCTCGCAGTACGGTGGCTCGACCACGGCCATCCTGGTCAACCTGCCGGGCGAGTCGTCTTCCGTGGTCACCGTGATCGACGGGCACCAGATGGCCAAGCAGGGGCGCGGCGGGCCCGCGCTCGCGGCGGCTGGGCTGGGCTCGTTCTTCGCAGGTTGCGTGGGCACGTTGATCCTGGCGGCGTTCGCTCCGCCGCTGACCGAGATCGCCTTCAAGTTCGGCCCGGCCGAATACTTCTCGCTGATGATCCTCGGCCTCATCGGCGCGGTGGTGCTGGCGTCGGGCTCGCTGCTCAAGGCCATCTGCATGATCATGGTCGGGCTGCTGCTGGGCCTGGTGGGCACCGACGTGAACTCGGGCGTGGCGCGCTACAGCTTCGACATTCCCGAGCTCACCGACGGCCTGGGCTTCATCGCCATCGCCATGGGCGTGTTCGGCTACGGCGAGATCATTGCCAACCTCGCCCGCCCCGAGGACGAGCGCGAGGTGTTCACCGCCAAGGTCTCGGGCCTCATGCCCACCAAGGAAGATTTCAAGCGCATGTTCCCGGCGGTGCTGCGCGGCACCGCGCTCGGTTCGTCGCTGGGCATCCTGCCGGGCGGCGGCGCGCTGCTGTCGGCCTTTGCGGCCTACACGCTCGAGAAGAAGATCAAGCTCAAGCCGGGCGAGGTGCCCTTCGGCAAGGGCAACATCCGCGGCGTGGCCGGCCCCGAGGCGGCCAACAATGCGGGGGCGCAGACCTCCTTCATCCCGATGCTCACGCTGGGCATTCCGCCCAATCCGGTGATGGCGCTGATGGTCGGCGCCATGACCATCCACAACATCCAGCCCGGCCCGCAGGTGATGACCAGCAACCCCGAACTGTTCTGGGGCCTGATCGCCTCGATGTGGATCGGCAACCTGATGCTGGTGATCCTGAACCTGCCGCTCATCGGCCTGTGGATCAAGCTGCTGACCATTCCCTACAAGTGGCTCTTTCCGGCCATCGTGCTGTTCTGCGCCATCGGCGTGTACTCGACCAACAACAACGTGTTCGACATCTGGCTGGTGGCGATCTTCGGTGTCGTGGGCTACACCTTCATCAAGCTCGGTTGCGAGCCCGCGCCGCTGCTCCTGGGCCTGATCCTCGGGCCGATGATGGAAGAGAACCTGCGCCGTGCGCTCCTGCTGTCGCGCGGCGATTGGAGCGTGTTCGTGTCGCGGCCGATCTCCGCGGGACTGCTGATCGCGGCGGTGCTGCTGCTGCTGGTCGTGCTGCTGCCGTCCATCCGGTCGAAACGCGAAGAGGCGTTCGTGGAGGAGACCTAGATGCGCTTGTAGCGACTTGGTGTGGGCCGCCGCCTGCCGCCTTCATTCGCGCTTGCGTCCGCGAAACTCGACACCGTTCAGACGGCGCCGTGAGCCTCCACGTAGAGCGCATAGAGTGAATGGCTGCTCGCCATGTAGAGGCGATTGCGTTTCGGCCCGCCAAATTCCAGATTCGGGCAGCGCTCGGGCAGGCGGATGAAGCCGATCGGCTTGCCTTGCGAATTGAAGATCTTCACGCCGTCCATCTCCTCCGACCTGGCGGTCGGCAGGTAGGCCTTCATCCCACCACCGATGTCGCTGGGCTCGGTCGCCAGCGCACCCGTGTAGCCCCACCCGCACCAGAGATTGCCTTCACGGTCGACGCGAAAGCCGTCGAAGGCGCCCGGCCCGTCGGCATCGATCAGCTTGGTCTTGTTCGAAACGCCCGTGCCGTCCGGCGATACGTCGTAGCTCCAGATGCTGCGGTTCGGCGTGCCCTTCCACTCGACGACGTAGAGCTTCTTCTCGTCGGGCGAGAACGCCAGGCCATTCGGATTGACCAGATCGGTGATCACCGCGGTCAGCTTGCCGTCCTTCGCGATGCGGTAGACGTTGGTCGTCGCCTGCTCGGGCGCAGCCTTGAAGCCTTCCCACTCGCCGTTGATGCCGAAGGTGGGGTCGGTGAACCAGACGGTGTCGTCCGACTTGACGACGACGTCGTTCGGCGCATTGAGGCGTCTGCCTTCGTAGTTGTCGGCCAGCACCGTCATGCGCCCGTCCCTCTCGGTGCGAACCACGCGCCGCGTCACCGAGTGCTCGCAGGTGATCAGCCGCCCCTGGCGGTCACGGGTGTTGCCATTGGCGTAGTTGACGCCTGTCTTGTGCACGGTGAACTTGCCGGTCTTCTCGTCGTACTTCATCAACCGGTTGTTCGGGATGTCGCTCAGGAGCAGGTATCCATGCTCGGGAAAGTAGACAGGGCCCTCGGCCCAGCGCATGCCCGTGCCGAGCTGCTCCACCGTGCTGCTGTAGATCCGGTACTTGGCGAAGCTCGGGTCCAGGATCAGCACGGACGGATCGGGGTAGCGCTGGTTGGGTTTGAAATCGAAGGCTTGCGCACCGGCCAGGCCGCTGAGCGCCGCGGCACCCGCGCCCGCGGCGGTTCTCAGAAACTGGCGTCGTCGATCGTTGATTTCGTTCTGCATCGGAGGTCTCCTTGTGGGGTTGCGAAGATTCGATCAATCGGCCACCGCGCCCGACTTCTTCACCAGTTCGGCCCAGCGCGGAATTTCCCTGGCCATGAAGTCGCGCAGCTCTTCCGGTGTGCTGCCGACGATCTCCATCGCCAGCTGATCCGAGAGCCTGGCCCGCACGTCGGGCTGCTTGAGCGCCTTCACGATCTCGGCATTGAGGCGCTGCACGATCGGCGCGGGCGTGCCCTTGGGCGCATACACCGCCTGCCACGACGACATCTCGAAGCCGGGAATGCCGGACTCGATCATGGTCGGCAGCTCGGGCACCAGCGCGATGCGCTTGCCGGTGGTCACGGCGAGCAGCTTGAGCTTGCCGCTCTTGACCATCGGCAATGCGGCCGTCACCTGGTCGAACATGAAGGGCACCTGCCCTGCGGCCACGTCGGTCAGGGCCGGCGGCGTGCCCTTGTACGGTACGTGGGTGAGCTTCACGCCGATGAGATCGGCGAACATCTCGCCGGCCAGGTGGGTGGAAGTGCCGGCGCCGGAGGAGGCAAAGATGCGCTTGCTCTCGTCCTTCTTTAGCAGCGCCACCAATTCGGCCACCGAGTTCACGCCGAGCTGGCTGTTGACGATGAGCACATTGGGCAGGCGCGCGACCAGCGAGACGGGCTCGAAGTCCTTCATCGGGTCGTAGGGCAGCTTCTTGTAGAGGCTGGCGTTGATGGCGTGCGTGCTGATGGTCCCGCCGAAGAGCGTGTAGCCGTCGGGCGCGGCCCTGGCCACGTAGGCGGCGCCGATGCCGCCGGCCTGGCCGGGCTTGTTGTCGACCACCACCGACTGCTTGAGACTCTCGCCCAGCTTCTGGGCCAGCGTGCGGCCCACGATGTCGGTGGAGCCGCCCGACGTGAAGGGCACGACGTAGACGATGGGCTTGGCGGCGGGCCATTCCGGGGCCTGAGACCAGGCAGCCACGGGGCCGAGCGCGGCCAGAAGCAGCGCGGCGGCGCGGCGGGTGAAACGCATGTTGTTGTCTCCTCGAGGTGGAAAGGGAATGGTGCTCAACGGCCCCTGGCTTGGCGCCACGCCGCGAAGTCGGTGCGGCTCCGTTCTTCCGTGGGCGGATACAGGCCGAGGATGGAGCGCCCCTCCATCACCATGTCCTGCACGAAGTCTTCGAACACCGTCATCTCGGTGGCCGCCGCGGCAAGAACGTCAGCCAGGTGGGCGGGCAGCACGATCACGCCCTCTGCATCGCCCACGATCACGTCACCGGGGAACACGGGCGCATCGCCGCAGCCGATCGGCACGTTGATGTCGATGGCCTGGTGCAGCGTGAGATTGGTCGGTGCGCTCGCGCGGTGGTGGTAGGCCGCAAAGCCGAGCTTCGCGATGTCGGGGCTGTCGCGGAAACCGCCGTCGGTGACCACGCCAGCCACGCCGCGCTTCATGAGGCGCGTGACGAGAATGCCGCCCGCCGAGGCGGCACGCGCGTCCTTGCGGCTGTCGATCACCAGCACGGCGCCTTCGGGGCACTGCTCCACGGCTTGGCGCTGCGGGTGGTCACGGTCGAGGAAGACGCCGATCGGGTTCAGGTCCTCGCGTGCCGGCATGTAGCGCAGCGTGAAGGCCTCGCCCACCATGTTGGGCAGGCCGGGGTTAAGCGGCCGCACGTCCTGGATGAACTGGTTGCGCAGGCCGCGCTTGAACAGGGCGGTGCACAGGGTGGCGGTGCTCACCTTCATGAGCTGCTCGCGGGTGGCGGGATTCACGTGGGGTCTCCGTTCTCGGTCGAATTGATGGGGAAGGACTGGCGGATCAGAAGATGTCGGGCTCCGGCACGGGCTTGCCGAAGGTGGTCTCCAGGAAGTCGAAGTCGCAGCCTTCGTTGGCCTGCTTGATGTGGCGGGTGAACATCCATCCGTAGCCGCGCTCGTAGCGCGGCGGCGGCGGCGTCCACAGCGCCTTGCGGCTCGCGAGTTCGTCGTCGCTGATCTCCAGGTGGATGCGCCGCGCGGGCACGTCCACGGTGATGCGGTCGCCGGTCTTCACCAGCGCGAGGGGCCCGCCGATGGCGGCCTCGGGCGAACAGTGCAGCAGGCATCCGCCGTAGCTCGTGCCGCTCATGCGGGCATCGGACAGGCGCAGCATGTCCGTCACGCCCTGCCTGAGCAGCTTGGTCGGGATCGGCAGCATGCCCCACTCCGGCATGCCGGCACCGCGCGGCCCGGCATTGCGCAGCACGAGGATGTCGTCGCCCGTCACGTCGAGCGACGGGTCTTCCACCGCTTTCTTGAGCGCGGGATAGTCGTCGAACACCAGCGCACGGCCGCTGTGCTTCAGCAGGTGCAACGCGCAGGCACTGGGCTTGATCACCACGCCATCGGGCGCCAGGTTGCCGCGCAACACGGCCAGCGCACCTTCGGCGTAAATGGGGTTGGACAGCGGCCGGATCACGTCGTCGTTGTAGACCTCGGCGCCTTCGATGTTCTCGCCGAGGGTGCGACCGTTGACGGTGCGTGCATCGGTGCGCAGATGGCCGCGGATGCGCTCCAGCATCGCGGGCAGGCCGCCGGCGTAGAAGAAGTCCTCCATCAGGTAGGCGTCGCCGCTGGGCCGGATGTTGGCGATCACGGGCACGCGGCGGCTGAATGCGTCGAAGTCGTCAAGGCTTACCGCGTGGCCGGCGCGGCGCGACATCGCGATCAGGTGCACGACCGCATTGGTGCTGCAGCCCATGGCCATCGCACAGGCGATGCCGTTCTCGAAGTTGGCGCGCGTGAGCAGCTTGGCGGGTGAGAGGTCTTCCCACACCATCTCGACGATGCGGCGACCGCAGTCGGCGCTCATGCGGATGTGGTTGGCATCCGCCGCGGGAATGCTCGAGGCGCCGGGCAGCGTCAGGCCCACCGCCTCGGCAATGCCCATCATGGTGGCCGCCGTGCCCATGGTCATGCAGGTGCCCTGGCTGCGCGCGATGCCGGCTTCCATCTCGGCCCAGGCCTGCTCGCCCAGCCGGCCGGCCCGGCGCTCGTCCCAGTACTTGAAGGCATCGGAGCCCGAGCCCAGCACCTTGCCTTTCCAGTTGCCCCGCAGCATGGGGCCGGCGGGCAGGTAGATGAAGGGAACGCCCATGCTGAGCGCACCCATCACGAGGCCGGGCGTGGTCTTGTCGCAGCCGCCCATCAGCACCGCGCCGTCCACGGGGTGGCTGCGCAGCAGCTCTTCCGTTTCCATGGCGAGGAAGTTGCGATAGAGCATGCTGGTGGGCTTGACCATGCTCTCCGAGAGCGAGATCGCCGGCAGCTCGAGCGGAAAGCCGCCCGCCTGCAGGACGCCGCGCTTGACGTCGTCCACCCTCTGCTTGAAGTGTGAGTGGCACTGGTTGGCATCGCTCCAGGTGTTGACGATGGCGATCACCGGCTTGCCCATCCAGTCCGCATGGCTGTAGCCCATCTGCAGCACGCGCGAGCGATGGCCGAAGGAGCGGAAGTCGTCGGGCGCAAACCAGCGGGCGCTGCGCAGGGATTCGTAGGGGCGTTTCATCGGGGGTGACTCTAGGGTGCGCACCGTGCGCGCGCCCTTGTCGAGGGCAATTCCGACGATTAAAACACTAGTATATTAGTGCGTCAATGACACAATCGCCCGCAATGAGCGCCGCGCCAAAGATCCGAATCGACCGCACACGCCTTGCCGCGCCGCAAGTGCTGGAGAAGCTGCGCGAGGCCATCCTGTCGATCGAACTCGTTCCGGGGACCGTGCTCGCGCGGCAGGAGCTGGCCGACCGTTTCGGGGTGAGCCAGACCCCGGTGCGCGAGGCGCTTCTGCGCCTGAGCGAGGAAGGGCTGGTGGACGTGTACCCGCAGCATGCGACGCTGGTCAGCCGCATCGACATCGCCGCGGCGCGCGAGGCGCACTTCCTGCGCCGCTCCATTGAACTGGAGTTGGTCCACCAACTGGCGCAGCAGGAGTCGCAGGGATTGGTCGCGCAGCTGAAAGCCATCATCGCCCAGCAGGCGGCGCTGTCGGCGGGACAGCGCTACGGCGACTTCGTCGAGGCCGATCGTGCATTCCACCGGCTCATGTACGAGGCCGGCAACGTGCTCGGCCTGTGGGACCTCGTGGGCCGGGTGTCCGGCCACGTCGACCGGCTGCGCCGCCTGCACCTGCCCACCGCCGGCAAGACCGAGGCGATCCTGCGCGACCACCGCGCCATCGTTCGCGCCATCGAGTCGCAGGACCCGGCGGCCGCTCAGGCGGCGCTGCGCAAGCACCTGTCGGGAACGCTCAGTGCTGTGAACGAGATTTGTCGTCAGTACCCCGAGTACGTGATTTCCTGAGCCTTCAAAAGGCCGGCTCGACATTTCGCATGACGTGCCGGTTGACCAAGGCGCGTACCCGATACGCGAACCGGTTCAGCACCGCCCGCCCAGCGCACGCGCGTCGCAACTTCGAAGAGTTGACGCTCGACGGCACCAGCGAAGCGCGCGGCCCACGCGGCGCTCTGGTAGCCGGTGAGATGGCGGCGTGCATCGGCGAGCAGCGCGTCCAGCGGGCGCTC
>Ga0157370_10000337_pt1 | contig 59072 bp, 48 predicted proteins | sample C35metaG_FD_113463 | JGI IMG/M metagenome (GOLD analysis project Ga0157370, IMG submission 113463) | Corn rhizosphere microbial communities from Kellogg Biological Station, Michigan, USA - C3-5 metaG | ecosystem: Host-associated > Plants > Roots > Rhizosphere > Soil | place: USA: Michigan...
GCGCGCCGCGTGGCGCGCGCAGAGGATCGTGCGGTGTCGAGGTCAGCCGAAGCTGACCGTCGCCCGCTTGCGGCTGCGCAGCGCGCGACCGGCCAGGCCGAAGCCTGCAAGCATCATCGCCCACGAAGCTGGCTCTGGAGCTGGAGCAGCAAAAGCCTGGAACTCCGACATCGCGTAATATTCGTCGCCGTTGAGCGCGGTGAAGCGGAACTGGTCGGTGGTGAAAGACGAGATAATCCCGCTATCCCGCGTCGTCAGGCCATACCCGCCGGTCGCGCCAGCCCAAAACGCGGTTTGCCAGGCAGCGCCATCCCAATATTCGATCTTATAATCGTCATTGTCGTCCGCCTGAAGGACGACTCGGTCGATCTTATAAGAAGCGTCCAGCGTGAGGATCGTCTGGAAAGGCGAGACGGTCTGGGTTTCGTCCCACCAGTATGACCCGTTGTTCCATTGCTGCCCTTCAGGCGCGAAGACGCCATCAACCAGCGTGATTGCGTCCGACGGTGTCGATCCAGCATCCCAACCGGAACCTGCGCGAAGAATGCCCTCGCCGCTCGGTCTAGAAATAGTCGACCAATGCGATGGTATCACGTTCTGCGCGCAAGCGACGGATGCCAAACTGCCAGCTATGGTCAGAGCGGAAAAAAATGAAAGCTTCGTCATACCCTTAACCCCCTCCGGATATAAAAGGCGTCCCGAGAAAGTTATTGTATCTTCCCGCGGAACGACTCGGAGTTAACATAAAGTTAATATAAAAGCGACAATCGTCGTATTGGCGCGGTCTTGCAACGTTGCCTTGGCTGCAGATCTGAACCCGGCTTTGCACACCAAATCGCAGGTTCGATGCCGTAGGTGCGCCGTTGGCCGCGAGCGTGCCACAATCGAAGTGACCGCCAGCAAATCGGGCTCCCATCTTTCAAACATTAAGCCGGGATCGTAGCCCTACTGCACCTGTCTGTTCGCTTCGCGAAGGCTTGGTCATTGTTGGCATGGGCGGCGATTGGAGCGATCGGTCTACCCGCTGCGTGGCGTCGAGAGGCCCGATCTGAGGGTGGCTGGTCATCTACTTCGCAGGATCGGCTGTCCAGTGAGCAGGCGCACCAAAAGCAGGGTCAATATTGTATCCATTCGTCTCAGCGAGGCGGAAGTGTTTCCCCTAGCTTAGCGCGCGATTAGGCATTACTTGGCGCTAAGGCTCGCCGCGCGAACTCACCCGAACCGGGGCGTGGTTGGCTTAGCGCCTCATCGGCCCCCCTATCGGCTGGTGAGGCGCGCTTTTGAGTTCGAAGCGGTACGCTGCAGCGGTCGCCTATTCCTCGGGGGAGCCGCTGCTCATAGGTGTCGCGACACGAGAGCTTCCAGCATCCGGGTCGGCGTACCGATCATCCCCATATCGGAATCCACCTCGCGCCTGCGTTCAAGCGTGTCAACGAGATGGTCGGGATCTGGCCGCCGGCGAGATACATGGCTCGCGTCGGCGCCACCAAGATCCGTATGATTTCTCCAAAATCGGTCCTGGAGCGTGGCATTTAACGTCGCCGGAATCGGCGGGGGAGCACCTCTGCACAAGTCCACATCGGCGAGCGTGGAGCGGTGTCTTTTTTAACGATCTTATAACGCGCAGGACGTCGCGGATTGACGCGCGGCTGACGCCAACGGCCGAAAGGGGGAGGCCACCGCAAGCGATGCGGGGATCGGCATCGGGAGGTTCGGGTGAAACAGCGCATTTGGGGAGCACTGCTCGGACTTTCCGCCGTCGCGACGACCGCGATCGCCACGCCCCCTCCCGGGCGTGGCCCTTCCGGGACGCAACGGCCCGTTGCGAACTCCATCGCTTGCCATTGTGAGGAGGTGGTTCGCCCGTCAAGTCCGACGCGGTAGGCGCGCGGTGGTTGCGCTGCCGGCTTTGGACTTGATCGACAGGGGGAGAGGCCGTCGGATCGCATGCCGGCGGCCTCATACCCGAAATAAACGATCAGGCAGTGCCACGGCGCCAGCCGATTTGTCGACCGGGACCAAAGTTGGCCGGGCAATAATTCACGAGCGGAGTACATGTTCGATGATGCCGTGGGATCTTCTGGTATTGCTGTGCATGCTGAGAACTTGGATCAGCGCGAGCTGGTTATCCGCTCAGGAGCAAGCAGCAACCCACCGTTTTGCACTGGGGTCCGCCTCGAATGACCCGAGGCCACAGGCTTGGGCTGGCGCGTGTCGTCTGGCTTGAGCCGCAGCGTAAGATGTGATCATGCGTGGGCGCGTTATTTCTTTGTTATAAGCGCTCCGCGGCGGCTCTGGGTGGTTTTCCTTGTAGAATGAATGCCGCATCATGAACGGCACCAGGAGGAGGAAAATCGATGGTTGAAACCGCCAAGGCCGAGCCGCCACTGCCGACACTTTTCGTAATTCGCGTCACCGATCCCGCGCGAGACCATGCCCTTCTCGGCTATTCCTTCGTTCAGCAAACCGCGTTCTTTCCGGCTCAGGACAATGCGGAATCCTCGCCCGAAATCCGCGTCACCCTCGAAGGGTTGCAGAAGCTGTTTGAAAAAGGCGGCGAATATGCATTCGCGGCGGTTCCATTCGCGGGCGGACACGATCCGAAGACTGGCGCGATGATGATAGGCGCCAATGTCAGCGGCGCGAACGTCGACCCATAATATCCAATCGCGATGCTTGCCCAGGTTAAACAATATCAGGGGGGCAGCGCGCCGATTTTGTACCGGCTCGGCACATACCGGCACGTGGCACCTCGGAACACGCTCGCCGCTATCGTTCCTATCGCCAAAAGCTTCGGTGTGACACGGCTTGCCGACGTAACCGGACTGGACCGGATCGGCATTCCCGTTTTTCAGGCCGTGAGGCCGATGGCGAAATCTATCTCGGTCTCGCAGGGGAAGGGCGTAACGCGCAATGCCGCGCGGGTCTCGGCACTCATGGAAGCGATCGAGCTTCATTGCGCCGAAATAGTCGCGCCAGATGGTTCTTTCGGGGCGTCGGACCGCGAAGGGGAAAAGCCTGCGGACGCTGGCACGTGGTGTGCGGGCACGGAGCTTCTGTCGGGCCGCGCGGCGCAAGTGCCGCATGCGCAGGTCTCAATGGACTATACGAATCGTATCTCGAGCAGCAGCAACGGCCTCGCTTCGGGTAACGACCGGACAGAAGCTATTGTGGCGGCCCTGTGCGAAGTGCTGGAGCGTGATGCCCATGCACACTGGCTCGCGCGACCTGGATCAGTTCGCCAACGGACGGCGATCGATCCCGACACGATCACCAACCCGATTGGGCTGCGGCTGCTGCGATCGATACGCGCCGCTGGCCTGGGCGCCCGTCTGTGGTCCTTCGGGGACGATCATGGCGTGGCCGCAATCGCCTGCGCTGTCTACGAGCTGTCGTCCGACTCCAGCCTCATATTGCCGCCGACGATGGGCGCGGGCGCCCATCTCGAGCCTGCCATCGCCCTGGCTCGGGCGGTGACCGAGGCCGTGCAGATCCGCGCCACCCTGATTGCAGGCGCGCGCGATGATCTGACCGTTCGCGACTATGCGGCGCCCGAGCTGTTGCGTCTGCGCTTCCTGACCGAGAGTATCGGCCCGGCGCGCCCATCTTTACCCTGGGCCTCTTTGCGTTCGCGCTCGTCCGGCTGCCTGGCGCGCGACCGTGAGCGGCTGTTTGAGGCTGCGGTGCGCGCGGGTGCGCGGCGGATCGACTGTGTCAATTTGACCGATCCCACCTTACCGGTCGCTGTGGTCAAACTTCTCGTACCTGGATTTCTGGGACATGCGGAGTCATCTGTATGAAGCCGATTCTGGTCTTTGCCGGGCCCAGCCTGCCGCCAGATGTTGAGCTAGACCCGGCCATTCGGCTGATGCCACCCGCCGCGTGCGGCGACCTGGTTCGCGCGTTACGCCATAACCCCGTGGCGATCGGGCTGGTCGATGGCATTTTCGAAACAGCCCCGACCGTTTGGCACAAGGAAATCCTGACAATCTTGGATCGCAGTGTCCCGGTTTACGGCGGCGCGAGTCTGGGGGCGCTGCGGGCGGCCGAGCTCGATTGTTATGGAATGGTTGGCGTAGGCGCGGTCTACGAAGCATACCGGGATGGGCTCCTTGAGAGCGACGCCGCAGTGATGGTCTCGCATGCGCCGGCCGAGCTCGGCTACCGCCCGCTTACGGTGGCACTGGTGGATGTCGAAGCATCGCTAAGCTTAGCGGACCTGGAGCTGGTCGATCGCGCGATGCTTCGCACGATAGCATGGCACACCAATTTCCGCGACCGCAGCTGGAGGGCGATTATCGCTGAATTCGCGCGACGGACTACCGCGGAACGGGCAAACCAGGTCTCGGCCAAAATCGCGGCGGTCGCATTCAGCCAAAAGGAACGCGACGCGCGCACATTGCTGGCGCGGATTCTGCTCGACAAGAATGACGCTGCGCCGGACCTTACAGTGCCCCGCACGGTGTTTTTGGAAAGGATGCTCGAAAGCGCTTTGGGCTGAGCCCGCTCAGAACCAGGCCATTTGTAACGAGTTCCCGATGTTCGGCCCGCTGCAGCGGAATATATTCAAAAATTGCTTCGATCAGATCGTCATCCTCTGGCGGCCGGGCGCCAATCCAGGTGCGCAAAAATCGGTCACGTAAGCTATTGATTGCCGGTTTGCCGTCGAGCCCCAACAAGCTCCGATTGGCGAGACGGAAGGCGCCGTAGTGCAACGAGCCATTATGCGCGATCTCAAAATTCTCCTCCGCGCGCCCATGGTCTCCGCGCAGCATATGCAGCACTGCGATGTCGCAAAAATAGTCGTCGGGAGGGAAGGGATTCAATTCGAACGCCCGGCTGAGAAGCGTCATCGCCCGGTCCAGTTCGCCCATGTGACAGAAGGCGACCCCAATCTCGTCCAGGCAATCGGCGTGATAGGGGTTGAGCGCGAGTGCCTCCTCGAACTGGTTGCGCGCGAGCGCCAAGTCGCCGCGACGCATATAGCACCAGCCCAGACGCGCGCGGGCGTGGGCGCTGCGGGGATTGACGTTCACCGCGCGCGAGCAAAGTTCGAACGCGGCGCGGCGTAACGCGCCGCGGTCGTGGCCTGCCAGGCTCTGCTCGAAATCGGTATTATAGAGCCGCGCCAGGCTGAGCTGGGCATTGACGAGGCGCGGCGCGATTTCGATCGCCCGCTCAAACAGGCTTACGGCCTCGCGCATTTCCGCGATCGTGCTGGCCGATAACATTCGCGCGCGGCCTTGAAGATAGATGCCATACCCGGAATTCTCGCCGGCATCGATCGGATGGTTATCGAAGTCCCGCTCGAGCGTCGGCAGCACGGCGCCGGCAACGCGCGCCACGATGCCGTCGATGGTGGTACGAAGCAGATTGCGCGGCGCCGTCGCGCGATGCGTCCAGAGTAGGAGTCCGTCACGGACACGGGCCAGCTTCCAGCCGAGATGAAGCTCATCGCCTTCCGCCAGCAACGAGCTCCTAAGCACATAAGCGGAGATCGAATTTCCGGATAGCGCACGCAATGTCGCCTGCGACGCGTCCCCCACAGAAAGGAGCCGTACATCGGTCAGTCCTTCCAAGGCGAATTCGATTTCGTTGGCAAGGATGGTTGCGAGCGCGCGTTCGCCTTCCGAATTTGAGAGAAGGTCGAATTCGGCAATAGCGATCACCGGGGGCTCAATCGCGGAGGCTTTGACGTCGTGCGATGGCGCGGTCGTATCGCCGGGCCTGGCAGAATGAACCGGAGCAACTCTTGCAAGTTCGCGGTAGAGATCGCGTATGCTTTCGGAAGGCTCGACATCGAGATCGCGCTGGAGTGACGCTTCCAGCCAACGATAGCGCTGGTGCAGAGCGGCCAGGTCGCCGGTTGCATGGTCTAGCTCGAGTCCGATCCCGGCGATTGTTTCGTCGCAGGGATTGAGTCGCTGGAGCGCCGAGACGATCGTACGGCATGCAGTCGGATTTCGCTGCTTCTCCGAGGTGCACAAGCCAATGACCGCGTGGTTAAGCGTGAACAATTGTTGTTCACGCTCGACGCGCAGCCAATCGTCGAAAACCGGGTCGATCCCATCGAGGCCTTCAAACAATCGATCTGGGCAATCGATCATGCGAGACGCCAAAACCTCAATCTGGTTAGTTTGGGCCAGGCTGGCGATCTGCTGAATGTCGGTTCGGACGCTATTGCCCCTGAATGCCAGATAGAGGCGGCCGATCTCGAGCGCTGCGCTCATTCCCAAAGGGGAGGCGCGGATCTCATAAAGGATCTGGCGCAGGCTTCCACGCGCCTGCTCTTCGCCGCGACTTCCCCATAAAAGCTCCATTGCGCGTTCGCGCGTCAGGGTTCTTTCGGGGGCGATTGCAAGAGAAGCGAGCAAGGCCGATGCCTTGCGGGAGCGAAAGTGTATATCCTCGCCGGTCGAGCAACCGATGATCCGGAATCGCCCTAGCACCCGGATCTCGAAGTCCGCGTTTGGTTCTGCCTGGATTGCGGGATGCCGGTCCAGTTGATCGCTGACCATTGATCCGCCCATTCCGTTTCGCAAGGATGCAATATGCTAAGCCCGCGGATACATCGGGCCCACCGCAAATAATAGGCGGCCTTCTCGACTCTATTTCCCCCCGCTCATGGAGTGACTGGAGCTTGTCCCGCTCCGCGTTCGCTGAAGATCTCTTCTACAGGCGGGGCCGCCATAGCTGCTCTTTCGCGGCGAGCCGGTCTTGTGGACGTTGGGATTGGGACCTGCCGAGACGATGCGAACGGCGCGAGCGAAGCCTTCCGTTGCGAGATCTGTGCGTAAGGCGATTGCCGATCGTCCGGTCGCGCAACGGCTCGCGATAAAAAGCGCGGGCGTCAGCCAGCGCCGTGGAGATCCCGGGGCACGGTGATGCCATAGACGGGATCAAGGCGGCCATTCCTGACGAGCTGGCGCTTGCCCGAACCGAGGTCGATCCTGCCGCGCTCGATATGGTTGAGCCAGGCGTGCGCGTGGCGATCGGCGAAGAAGAGGAAGAGCCGCTTCACCTTCACGCTGCGACAGGTTTCCAACAGGTCTTGCAGGCGGCGGGGGCTGAGATCGGCAAGGCCTTCCATCAGCACGTCGGCCTGGTGGAAGCTCTCATGGTCGGGCAGTTCATCAAGCAGTTCGAGCACAGCACGTTCCGGGCTGGACAGCCGGAGCGGCCCGCTAAGTCCGTCGGGAGGCGCCATGCAGCCGCCCGGTATCAGCGGATCGGACGCGAAGGGCGGCCCCGTCTCCTCGCTGCGAGCGAGGTTGGGATCGTCCGGAAACAGACGGCGGCTGTTGTGCCAGCGGAAGGTGACGTCGAGCGGCAAGCCGTCGAGCCAGCCCGGCGGTCGCGCGGGACCGTAGAGCTCGACGACCGACACGGACTGTCGCAGATAATGTGCATAGCCCTGTTGTTCGAGCGCGGTCTTGCCGCCCACAATCAGCGCGGATTCGAGGAAGTCCTGGAGCGAGATCAGCACGTTCTTCCAGTCGAGCTGTCCCCGGCCCCGACGATAGACACGCGGCGCAGGCTGATTGAGCCAGCCCGCTCTGACATATTGCCTACGTAACGAGCTGGCGTAACCATGCCGGTCCAGCCACGCTGCATCGACCAGCGCCTGCTCTGGCAATTGCTGCAGCCGGTTTAGCTTTTCCTCCGCCCGCTCGGTCATGCTTAATTCTCTGCCGCATTCTTAAACCGAATGCGAGTTTAAGGTAGGTGGATCCCACGCTGTTTTGCTTAGCATTATGGCTTGAAATAAATCCCATTAGCGGAGCCGCCCCGGACGCCCCTAAAGGCGGAGCCGCAGCCACAGCAGCTATTCGCGTTGACCTTGCGGTACGGCCAACCGGGTGGGAGCGGGAGATAGGCGCGGCCCCCCGTGAGCAAGGAGCCTCGGATCGCACTGCGGCGCCTCAGCATCGTCGATCAGCCCGAATGAAGCGGTAAGAAAGAAGCCCTAATAATCGGCATCGCTGTAAGGCGGGGAGCTCGCTTCAGCGGTCAGCCTCGGACAGCACGATCGCCTTCTAACTGTCCGCAAGGCGTCGGAAGTGGCTGCCGTGGGTCTCGCTACGAACACCGGATATCGGATGGAAAGGGGGCTGGCAGCTTTCGGGCAACGGCACCCCGTAACCGCACCTTCTGGCGACCCGCTCGCCGATCAAAATACCGACTCATTCACCAGCCAAGCCATAGGGCAAAGCCCGTCGGAGGCCTGGCACCTGCCTGCTGGAAGGCGTCAATGGAGGGTGGCGAAGGTGACGACCGACGGTGGGGAACTGGCCTTACGCCGGCGGTCGTCCCAGTCTTTTTATTTCGCTAACGTTTCGAAAGCGTGAACGCCGACGTCGGACTGCGCGCAATCATCTGCAATGTCTACGGAGATTTGCCGTTCGTCCACGCGTTCACCGCGGTGTCGGTTTGCGACCTGACGACCGTTCCTAGCCAGATCGGATCAAAAAGCGAACGACCGCCGTGGCCGAGCTAATCGCCTTCAGATAATGTGCGAAAACAGCAGGCTAATAGAGCAGGAGGCTCGAGGTGAATAATATTCCGAGACCGCAGCTCTCCACCGGGTGCGGGTTGATCGTGCTCGCGGCAAACTGCGGACGCGCGGCAAAATCGCAGGTGATCAGGCCTGAGCATTTACAGGAGCGAGGAACGGCTCTTCCGCGGCCGGCCTTCCCCGCTCTATTTTCGTGATCAGACAAGAAACGATAATTGAGAGGCCATTGTATGGTTAGGACTTTGTTGGTTGCGCTCGCGATTCTCGGGACAATTGTTTCTTCTCCGGCCTCCGCTAAGCGGGACACCGCGCATTACACATCGATAACCGTCTTTGGTGATAGTTTGGTGGATGCGGGGAATTTTTACATCTATAAAACCACAACGACACCGGATCCTGTGCCTGATTATTTTTTGCCAGATCCAAGCCTTGGATATGCCAATGGCCGATTTACCAATGGCTACGACTACCCTGATCTTATTTCCATGCACCTGTTCGGTGTGCCCACGACGCCGTCTTTAGCAGGCGGCAACAACTTTGCTTATGGTGGCGCACGTATCGTCGATACAGGCGATAACATTCCCGACCTTCAGGCCCAGATCAATGCTTTTCAAACCTCGGGTCGTCCGGTCGACCCCAACGGATTATACATCCTCAATTTTGGTGCGAACGATGTTTTTGGGGCCGAAGGCGCACTTCCGGTCAACGGCCTCGGTCCCTATCCGGATGTCAGCACTTATCTGCAGGCGGCAGCCGATCAATATGTGGCGGGAATTCAGGCTCTGAACGATCTCGGCGTCCGCAACATCTTCATCACCGATTTCCCATTGGCGGGTGACCCGCTGACCACCGAGGCCAATAACGATCTGAGTTTGGCGCTTACCAAGCTGAACCTAGATGCGGGAACCGATTTGATGGTCTACAGCCTTAGCAACTTCAATGTGCGCGTGCTGACCGATCCTGCGTCTTTTGGCCTCCCTCCGCAGCGTTTGGACACCAGTTGCATCGCAGCGGGTGCGCAGGCGACGGGTTGCACCGGAATCTTTTCGTTCGACGGGATCCATCCTACCGCCGCGATCCAGGCAGCGGGATATAACGACATCAACAAGCAGTTCGGCCTCACCTCGGGCGTGCCGGAACCCGTGAGCTGGGTTCTTATGTGCGCAGGCTTCGGGGCAATTGGCGGCGCGCTGCGGTCTAGGCATCGCCCCCCATTGGAGCGGACACCGACATCGCGATCCTGATCCGCAAGAACGGGCTCATTCCTGGGGATCGCCCTGTCGGTACAGGCCTGCCGCAATCCGGCGCACGCTGCAAAACGGCCATGGCCTCACCTCGCCAAAGAATTCACACCAGCCGTTCAACGTTTTGGGAAGATCATGTGCATGATGAGTCCCCCTGAGATTACGAGCGCGTATCTGAGGAACTCATGTTCATAATGGGTCGTGAACGCCCCGTTCGGCGATGCGCGCGCATCCGGGCCAACCCGGCCCATGTTCGAACCACTTTCTGGTAACCTGGCGGTCCGTAAAGAGTCTGAATTTCACTATTCAGGATATAGCGCGCCAGTCCAGAAATCGGCTGCTAATCTTGGCTAAACATCAGTAATCGACGTAATAATCCTTGGCAAATGCCTCTCCCGCGAAGGCCTTGCGCATTGTCCAGGGCCGCCCGGCTGACACCCAGTAAGAATCGTCGGACGGCAGTCCGAGCGCGAGCAGGCTTTCGGCCGCAAGATACATGCTGCCCGCGTTCGAATACCAGTCGGCAAGGCTTGGCATATGGCCCGTGAAGCCGATGGTGAGATAGCCCTTCGCGTCGAAGTTACTCGGATTGCGGAAGACGGCACGCTGCGCGGCAACCGTCGCCGAGCGTACCTGCGCTTCGGCAAGCGACTTTGGCAGCTTCTTGCGCCACGCCAGCAAGCCGAGGGGCTGGAATACGGCGGTGCGATAGGTGAGCGACCGGCCGATCGGCGGATAGCTGCCGTCGGGTCCGATCATCCGCTCCAGGCTTTCCCCGAAACGCTGCATGCGCTTGATCGCCTGCTCGAGCAATTCCTTTGCGTTGAGGCTGTTGAACCGGGCATTCGTCGCGACCAGCACCTCCAGGATTTCGACCAGGAACGGGTGGATCACGTAGGAGCCGTAATAGTCGAAATGAAAATGGGGCCCGTCCGCGTACCAGCCATCACCGACATACCATTCGTTGATCTTGCGCACGGCGAGGTCGATCCGCACCGGATCCCATTCCTCGCCGATCGAAAGGAGGAAGGCCTCGTTCATCGCCGCGAATAGCAGCCAGTTGGTATAAGGTGCCGAGATATTGCGCTGCTTCCTGATCTCGGCGACGATGCGCGCTTTGGTCTTGGCGTCGAGCGGATCCCACAAGGCCCTGGGCGCACGGATAAGCGCGTTGGTGAAGTAAGAGCTGTCGACCAGGATTTGCTCCGCGCCTCGCCACAGCAAATAATCAGGGCTGCCGGGATCGACCGCATTGGCATAGCCCGCCAGCGCCTGCTGGCGTAACGTTTCCCGCATTCGGCCCTCGGGCGAATTGTCGGCCGGCAACGCCAGCCACGGTGCGATCCCCGATATCAGACGGCCGAACGCCTCGAGATAGGCCACCTTGGGATTGCGCCCGTCCCAGGTCGGGCTGAGTTCGGGCGCGAAATCGCCCTGCAGCTGTCCCTGCGCGATCTTCCCCAAGATCGGCCTAGCCATCCGGCCGAGCAGATCGACCATATCGGCGCGGTCGGTCCCACCGTCCGGAAGCGGCGCCCCGGCCCGCGACGGCCTGGCTTCAGCCGCGGAGCTCGCCAGCACACCTGCCCCGATGGCGGCGGCGGTCAAAAATTCGCGTCGTTCCATCGATCGATCCTCAATGCGTGTCGTGCGGGACGGCGAAGTCGAACTTCGCGCCGCGCGCATAAGCGTCCCAGTCCGCGCGAGTGCGTATGGCGTCGTTACCGAGGCTCCAGGCCGAGCCAGAATAATAGACGAACGGCTTGCCCGGCATGACGCGCAGCAGCACGAGATGATTGTCCGCATCCGCCTTGAGGTCGACGATCATTGCCGGATCGACCCGCAACGCGATCGCCATTCGTCCGTGATCGCCCGTCTCCGGCCCCCACCAGCTAATGAGGCCGCGCGCGCGGTCGACGGTGACCTCGCCATCCTTGTCTGCAATCGTGGTGCGCTTGCCGATGCCGACGCCAACGATCAGCGGACCGGGCTTGTCCGAGAACAATGTCGAAACCAGCCGTGTGAAATGCGTGCCGAGCGGCAGGGTGAAGCGTCGCGTCTCCCACACCTTGCGCCCGACATCGACCGGCCACGGCGCATAATTCACTACGAAGTCGGCGGTGTCCGGGCCGCTCTTGAGGATGCGGTAGGTGCGATAGTTGCGCGAGGTCCAGAGCTTGTTGTCGAACCAGATGCCCAGCCCGCCCGCACCGCGTGCCGTGCCGACATTGTAGAAGTCCAATCCCTCGCCATGATATTGATGCTGGTCGCCGGATCGTAATTGCCGGTCGGCAAAGGCCCACGGCACGTTCTTGCCCCAGCTATCGATGCCGGATCCGGACGGCGGCTCGGCCGCCTCCAGCGCACGGCCGTAGATGCGGTGCGCGGTCAGATCGTTTTCCCATAATATGTCGTCATAACGGTAGGGCGCGAGCTGGACGGCTGCACGGGGCGTCTTGTCCGTGGGGGGAGGCAGCGGTGTGCTCATCCGCGGCATTGCGGGTGCATCCTGCGTCCTGCCCGAAAAGGCGGCCAAAACGGCGACCGCAGCCAGGAATATCTTTCTCATTCGATCACCTCCGAGATGCCGGTGGCCGTCGCCTGCCGGGCGCGATCGGGCGTGGTGCCCGCGCCGGCAAAGGGCCGCAGCGTGAAGCGGTATGTGAGGGGCGCGACCGGTATCCGGTACTTCGCAAGCGGCCGTCCGTTCGCGTCCCATTGATTGTCGCCGCCGACCCCGGCCTGGACCGCGTCGATCAGCAGGCTGACCTGCCCATGCGGCACGATGTCCGAGCTCTTGGCTGTGCCCGGCGCGCGGCGATCGAGGTCGGCGTAGGGGAAAGCCAACGCGTTGACGGAGAGTGGCCGGTCGCCCTCGACACGCAGGCCGTCGCCCGCACCGCTCAACTCCAGCCAACGGACGTCGACCTTGTTGCCGGTCTCCTGCGGCCGCATGTAATCGTGGTTCTGATCGGCGATGCGGCCGCGCCATAGTGCGATCGGCGCTCCGGTCTTGCGGTCGGAGTAGCTTTCGTGCGGCCCGCGGCCATACCATTCGACCGTGTCGAAGATGGACGGCAGCCGAAAGGACAGGCCGACCCTCAATGGATCGGGAAGACCGGCCCCCATCGGCGAGAAATCGGCCTGCACCGCGACCGCGCCATCGCCCGCCATCGTGTAACGGGTGACGAAGACGGCGGCCTCGGTGGCATAGCGCACCGTTATCTGCGCTTGTCCGTCGCGCAGAGGCGCGCTTTCGATCCGCGTCACGCGCCGCGCGTCGGATGCGGTTCTCCACACGGCATGCGTGCGCTCAACCCCGGTGCCGATGTCGTTGTCGGTCAGCGCCCGCGTGAAGTTCGGCGCGCCGCCCTGGAGAAGGAGCCGACCATTTGCGCTGTAGTGATCGACCAAACCGGTATGCCGATCGATTGCGAATTCGACTCCGTTGGCGGCAAGCGTCGTCATGCCCGCTTTGGTCGTAAGCGCCACCCTGCCCGCAACCGGGGCGGGCGCGGCGGGCGCCTTGTTCGCAAGCGGGAATTGCTCCCAACTGACCAGGTGCCCCGACGGCACGGCCGGGATCGCGCCGTCTTTGGCCCGCGCGGTGACAGTGAGGAGATATTCGGACCCCGGCCTGCGCGTGAAACCAGGCAGCGCGAGCGTGATCGTCTCGCGGCCACGCGCCGCCGTCGCAAGCGACGGCAGCGATCCGCGCAGGACGACAACGCCATCCTCCTCGACCTGCCAGCCAAGATCGAGACCGGACAGATCGTTGAAGTCGAAACGATTGACCACCCTCAGCCGGCCTGTCGCGGCGTCGAACCCTTCAAACTGGATCGGCGTATAGACCTTGCGCAGTTCGAACAATTGCGGGTTGGGCGTGCGGTCCGATTGGGTGAGCCCATCGCCGAACTCGAGCTCGCCGCCGGGATTGGGCCCATATTCGCCGCCCATGCCCCAATAAGGCCGGCCATCCGCGGTCTTGCGATACATCGACTGGTCGACCCAGTCCCATACGAACCCGCCCTGCAGCTTGTCCGGATGCGCGTAGATGACGTCCCAATATTCCTTCAGGTCGCCGCCTGAATTGCCCATCATATGCGCATATTCGCACTCGATCAGCGGCTGCCGGTAATTCCAGTTCTCGGCATAATCGGCGAGCTTGGCGGCGCTGTCATACATTGGCGCGTAGATGTCGGCATAATCGTTGGGTCGATGCTCGTGCTGGTCTGCCCAGGTGCCCCAACCGAGATAGGAGACCAGACGGTCCGGATCGCGCGCCCTGGCGGCCGCGGCTGCGTGCGCGAAGACCGGACCGATCCCGGCTTCGTTGCCGAGCGACCAGAACAGGATCGAGGGATGGTTCTTGTCGCGCTCAACCATGTTCGTGACGCGGCTGACATGCGCCGCATCCCATGCCTGATCGAAGCCGAGCTGATATTTGCCGCGCACCTCGGGATGCTTGTTGGCCCAGTCCATGTAGCCGTGGCTCTCGATATCTGCCTCGTCCATCACGTAGAGGCCGTATTTGTCGGCCAGTTCGTACAGGCGCGGATCGTTCGGATAATGCGAGGTGCGCAGCGCGTTGATGTTGTTGCGCTTCATCAACCGGATGTCCCGCTCCATCGATTCGAGCGAGATGACATGGAAGGTCTCGGGATCATGCTCGTGGCGGTTGACGCCGCGGATCGTGATCGGGCGGCCATTGACCGTGACCAGCCCATTGCGGATCGCGACAGACCGGAAACCGATCCGGCTCCAGGTCGATTGCAGGATTGCGCCCTTGGCATCGTACAGTTCGACCAGCAGCATATAGAGATTGGGCGTTTCGGCCGACCAGGGTCGGACGTTGGGCAAGGTGCCGGCAATGCGCACGCTGCGTTCGGCATCGCCGGCCGCCACGGACTCCTTGGCCTCCAGCAGGACCGTCTTGTCGTCCCGATCGAGCAGCACGATCCGCGCGGTCGTAGCGGCCTTCGCGGGCGTCACCGCAAGGTCGACCGCGAGCTGACCGTCCTTGTAGCTCGGATCAAGCCCCGCATGGACGAAGAAATCGCGGATGCGCGTCTTCGGCGCAGCCATCAGGAAAACCTCGCGTTCGATCCCCGAGACGCGCCAGAAATCCTGATCCTCAAGATAGGAGCCGTCGGACCAGCGATAGACCTGGATCGCGACCGTGTTGCGCCCAGGACGTACCAGCTTCGTAACGTCGAACTCAGACGGCAGCTTGCTGTCTTCCGAATATCCGACCTTCACCCCGTTGACCCAGACATAATAAGCCGACCCGGCGGCGCCGATGTGGAGAATGACATCCTGCCCGGTCCAGCTGGCGGGGATGTCCACATCCCGTCGGTAGGAGCCGACCGGGTTGGTGGCATGCGGGATCAGCGGGCGGTTGGCGGGAAAGGGATAGGTGATGTTGAAATAGCGCGGCTGGTCGAAGCCCTCCGCCTGCCAGTCCGCCGGAACCTTGATCTGCTTCCAGCCCGAGACATCGAAATCAGGTTTTTCGAACCCCGTTGGCAGCCGATCGGCATCGGGCGAGAACGCGAAGCGCCACAGGCCGGTCAGCAGCAGGAAGCGGTCGGATTTGGTGCGATGGCCGGCGATCGCCTTGGCGCGGGTTTCGAAAGGAAAGCCGGTGGCGCGCGCCGGTTCTTTGCCGATCGCGAATACCGCGGGATTTTCCCAATCGGGCCGGTCGGCGGACACCTGGGGCTGGATCGGAAGCGCGGGAGCGGAATCGGCAAGAGCCGGGAGCGGCGTCGTGACGATCAGACAGGCTGCCAGCCGAGGCGTTGCGAACCCCAATATATCCTCCACCCAACCTGCGTGCTTGTATCCGTCCGGCATGCGGATCAGGTTTTTTACGTGAGTCGACCGGCACGCTGTTCGACGCTAAGTTGAATATCGCGCTGAAACTTGTATGACAAGTGATCATGACCAAGCCCGGTAACGCAGCACCAGAAAATTCGGCATCGCTCTCCGACGGGCTGTTTCGCAAGTTGGAGGCCCAAATACGCTCAGGCGAGCTCGCGCCCGGCTCGAAGATGCCGGCGCAGAAGGATCTTGCCGAAGCCGCGAGCGTGAGCCGCACCGTGGTCCGCGAGGCTGTGGCGCGCCTGACCGCGCAAGGGCTGACCACCTCGCGCCAAGGATCGGGCGTGTTCGTCGCCGAGACCGCCCAATATCAGGCCTTCCAGGTCACGCGTGAGGAGCTGGCCGAACTGGCCGACATCATCAAGCTGCTGGAAATGCGGCTGGCGCTCGAAACCGAGATGGCGGGACTGGCGGCCGCGCGGCGCACCACCGCCGATATCGGCGCAATCCGCGATGCGCTGCGGCGGATGGAAGACGCGTTCGACGATCCCCAGGCGGCGGCGCGCGCCGACAGCGCCTTCCACCTCGCCATCGCCCGCGCCACGCAGAATCATTATTATGAGCGACTGATAGAATTCCTCGGCGTGCGGCTCGTGCCGCCGCGCAACATGTATCTGCGCGACGAATCCGTGGAAGCGCACAAGGCCTATGCGGCCAAGGTGCGCGCGGAGCATGAGGAGCTGGTGGATGCAATCATCCGCATGGACGTGGCGCGCGCGCGGGATGCGGCGCGGCATCATATGCAGGAGAGTCTCAGCCGCCATTCGCAGCTCAGCGAGACCGCGCTTTTGCAGACGACCGGCAACAATTGAATTCCCGCCATTGACCCCGCCATTCAGCTTGTAATACAAGTTCGCAACTGATCGAAAGCAGGCAGGGAAAGACGTCGTGACGATGGGCTATCGCCCAAGGGGCAATTGCGCGCCGCCCGGGCCGCACCGCGCATGATGGCCACCGGTTCGACCGGCAGATGGCAGAGCGGTTCGTATCGCTGGGTGATCTGCGGCCTGCTCTTCGCCGCGACCGCGATCAATTATATCGATCGCCAAATGATCGGCGTGCTCAAGCCGGTGCTCCAGGCCGAGTTCGGCTGGCGCGAGGACCAATATGCCGACATCGTCTTCTGGTTCCAGGCCGCCTACGCGATCGGTTTCCTGGCCATCGGGCGATTGATCGACCGCGTCGGTGCGCGCATCGGCTATGCGGTCGCCTTCGGCTTTTGGACGGTCGCGCACGTCGCGCATGGCCTGGTCAACGGCATCGTCCAGTTCGCGCTCGCCCGCTTCGCTTTGGGTCTGGGCGAGAGCGGTAATTTCCCCGCTGGCCTGAAGGCCGTCGCGGAATGGTTTCCGCAACGGGAGCGCGCGTTGGCGGTCGGCATTTTCAATGCCGGCGCGAACGTGGGTGCGATCGTCACACCGCTGATCGTGCCCGCAATCACGCTGGCCTATGGCTGGCGTGCGGCCTTCATCGCCACCGGCCTGTTCAGCCTCCTATGGATCGTCGCCTGGGTGTCGCTGTATCACCGGCCCGAGGAATCGACGCGGGTCACCGCGGCTGAGCTCGAGCTGATCCGCAGCGACCGCGCGGCGCCGCTGGTCCCCACGCCCTGGCATCGCCTGTTCCTGCACCGCCAGACCTGGGCTTACGCGTTGCCCAAATTCCTGACCGACCCGATCTGGTGGATGTTCCTGTTCTGGCTGCCCGATTTCCTCAGCAAGCGTTATGGCCTCGACCTCAAGAGCTTCGGTCCGCCGCTGATCGTCATCTATTTGATGTCCGACCTGGGCAGCGTGCTCGGCGGCTATTGCTCCTCGCGGCTGATCAAGGGCGGCTGCACGGTCAATCGCGCGCGCAAGCTGGTGATGCTGGGCTGTGCCTTCGTCATATTGCCGATCGTCACCGTGCAGAATGTGGACTCATTATGGGCCGCGGTGCTGCTGATCGGGCTGGCGACGGCGGGGCACCAGGCCTTCTCGGCCAATCTGCTCACGCTTCCATCCGATCTCGTTCCGCGCTCGGCGGTCGGATCGGTGGTCGGGATCGGGGGCACCGCGGGCGCGATCGGCGGCATGTTGATCGCCAAGTTCGTAGGCTATGTGCTCGACGCGACCGGGAGCTTCGGCCCTATCTTCCTTGTCGCGGGCGGCGCCTATTTTCTCGCCCTGCTGGCATTGCACTTGATCAGCCCGCGCTTGCGTCCGCTGGCAGGCGAAACTCCAATCGAAAAGTCGGAGAATATGTCGTGAGGATCCTGGCCGGCGCGCTTGCCATCGCTCTCGCCGCGCCCGCCTTCGCGGGCGCCGCGCCGGCGCCAGCCGAGGCTGCTGCAGCCCGTGCGCCGATCGAGGCTGCGACCCGCCTCGCCCGCTGGCAACTCGCCCGACTGCGCGACACCTCCCATATCGCGCGCGCAACCGGCGAAACCGCGAGTACGCGCGGTTGGGAGCAGGCGGTATTCTGGATCGGCATGACCGCGCTCGCGGATGCGGGCGCCGCGCCCGACGTGAAGGCGGCAATCCTCGACATAGGCCGCGCCAACGGCTGGACGCCCGGTGCGCGGCCGTTTCACGCGGACGATCTGGCCATCACCCAATCCTATCTGTGGGCCGCGCGCAATGGCGCGGGGTCCGCCGCAACCGTGCCGACGCGCCGCGCCTTCGATTATATCGTCGGCCATCCGCCCAAGGTCGGGCTCGCTTTCTACCAGCCGCCTGAGGGCTACGACCAGACCGAATGCTTGCAGCGCTGGTGCTGGTGCGATGCCTTGTTCATGGCGCCGCCCGCGATGCTCGAGCTTTCGCGCCAGACAGGCGACCCGCGCTATCGGACCTACGCCATGCGCGAATTCTGGGCGACGACCGACTTCCTGTTCGATCCCGTCGAGCACCTGTTTTACCGGGACAGCCGCTTCTTCGATCGGCGCGACGATCATGGTCGGAAATTGTTCTGGAGCCGCGGCAACGGCTGGGTGTTGGCGGGTCTCGCGCGGGCGATCCCGCTGCTGCCAAAAGACAGCGCGGATCAGCGCCGGATGAAGGCGCTGTTCGTGGAGATGGCGGCGCGGATCAAGGACCTGCAAAAGCCCGATGGTTTCTGGTCCCCCTCCTTGCTTGCGCCCGAAGGATCGCCGCCGGAATCGAGCGGCACCGCTTTCTACACCTACGCCATCGCCTGGGGCATTTCGGCGGGGCTGCTCGACCAGAAGAGCTATGGCCCGGTGGTGCGCCGCGGCTGGAATGCGCTGCTTGGAGCAATCCAGCCGGACGGCCGCCTCGGCTGGGTCCAGCAGGTCAGCGACCGGCCGGACAAAGTCGAGCCGCAGGATACGCAATTTTACGGCGTCGGCGCCTTCCTGCTCGCGGCGACCCAGGTCGCCGAGCTCGAGCGGCAGGGGCGGCTGCCCTAATCCAATCGGAGACTATAGTGTACGACAAGACCTATTACGCCACGCATCCCGACATGATGGAATGCGTCAGCAACCAGGAGCTGCGCGACCGCTATCTGGTCGACGGGCTGTTCCGCGATGGTGAAATCGTCCTGACCTATTCGCATGGCGAGCGTTTTGTCATCGGGGCCGCCGTCCCCGGGCAGAAAATGCTCGATCTGCCCCGCCAGGAGACACCGGAAAATGCCGCCGGCCATCCTTTCCTCGAACGGCGCGAACTGGGCGTCGTCAATATCGGCGAGCGCGAAGGCCGGGTCGTGGTCGACGGCGAGACCGTCACCCTCGCCAAATATGAGACGCTCTACGTGCCGATGGGCAAAGCCGATGTCAGCTTTGCCGGCGACGGCGCGCGCTTCTATCTGCTGAGCGTGCCCGCGCACCGCGCCTTTCCGATGCGCAAGCTCACGCTCGCGGATGCCAATCCGATGGAGCGCGGCAGCCTCGAGACCTCGAACGAGCGGACCATCTACCAGCTGATCCTCCCCCATACCTGCCAGAGTGCCTCGCTCTGCCTGGGCATGACCACGCTCAAGCCGGGTAGCGTCTGGAACACGATGCCGCCGCACGTTCATGAACGCCGCAGCGAAATCTATCTCTATTTCGACCTGCCCGAGGAAGACCGCGTCTTCCACTATATGGGCCAGCCCGAGGCTTTGCGGCATATCGTCATGGCGAACGAGGAGGCGGTGATCTCGCCGCCCTGGTCGGTCCATATGGGTTCGGGCACGAAGGCCTACACCTTCATCTGGGCGATGGCCGGCGAGAACCTCGATTATGAGGACATGGAAGTGCTCGATATCTGCCAGCTCGCCTGATGTCGGCGGTGTTCGATCTTTCGGGCAAGGTGGCGATCGTCACCGGCGCCAATACCGGCATCGGCCAGGCGATCGCGCTCGCGCTGGCAGCAGCCGGCGCGGATATCGCCGCGGTCGGCCGTACGCCGGCGGAGGAGACGGTCGCCAAAGCGCGCGCGCTTGGCCGCAGGGCGGAGCTCATATCCGCCGATCTGTCGACGATCGAGCCGGTCCAGCGCGTGGTCGACGAGACCGTCGAAAAGCTTGGGCGGCTCGACATCCTCGTCAACAATGCGGGCATCATCCGTCGCGCCGACGCGGTTGACTTCACCGAGGCGGATTGGGACGCGGTGATCGACACCAATTTGAAGTCGGTCTTCTTCCTGGCCCAGGCCGCCGGCCGTCACATGATCGCGAGAGGCGCAGGCAAGATCATCAATATCGCTTCGATGCTGACCTTCCAGGGCGGAGTCCGCGTGCCGAGCTACACCGCGTCCAAATCGGGGGTGGGCGGGCTCACCAAGCTGCTTGCCAACGAATGGGCGGCCAAGGGCGTGCAGGTCAACGCGATCGCGCCCGGCTATATCGCGACCAACAATACTGCCGCGCTGCAGGCGGACGAGGCCCGTAACAAGGCGATCCTGGATCGCATCCCGGCGGGCCGCTGGGGCGGTCCTGCGGATCTGGGCGGGGCAGCGGTGTTCCTCGCCTCTGCCGCATCCGATTATGTCACCGGCCACATTCTCGCGGTCGACGGAGGATGGCTCGCGCGCTGAGCGTCGCGTGGCAGACTTATAAGACAAGCTCATCGCCCTCCCCCAGCGGTCAGCCCCGTGGGCCTGCATTGCCCTTAGTCAACATCCCGCCGCGAACCATCAAGACGCAACGAATAGTTGTCATACAACCTTGATCGCAAGCGCGAACGGGGCTAATGCGGCACCCAATCAGCAAAAGCTGCTACACACAGGAGAGGATTGAATGGGACTGCTCGGCACAACAGCGCTCGCCCGCATTTTGACCGTCGCGACTGTCATCGCATCGAGCAGCGTGGCCCTGGCGCAGGCGGCACCGACCGCGCCGGCCAATACCGGGAAAACCGCGCCACAGGCGGCCGAGCAGGCCAATCCGCAAAATGTCGGCATGGGCGAAGTGGTTGTGACCGCGCAGAAGCGCGCGCAGCGCGTCCAGGACGTGCCCGTCGCGGTTCAGGTCGTGACCGGCGATCAGCTTCAGGGACAGGGCGTACGCCAGTTCACCGACCTGACCCGCGCGACCCCGTCGCTGCTGATCCGTCCGTCGGAGCAGCCGGTCAACAACTCGGTTTCGGTGCGCGGCATCGGCACCTTCGCCTTCTCGCCGAGCGTCGAACCCAGCGTCGCCGTGCAGATCGACGACGTGCCCGTCCAGTTCCTGGCGCGCGCCTTCGCCGACCTTTCCGACATTGAGCGGATCGAAGTGCTGCGCGGGCCGCAGAGCACGCTCTACGGGCGTTCGGCTTCGACCGGCCTGATCAACATCGTGACGCAAGGGCCGTCCCCGACACTGACCGCCCGCATCGGCGCCCTCGCCACGAGCGACAAGGAATATAGCGCCAACGCCGCCATTTCGGGCCCGCTGACGAGCAATCTCGGCTTTCGCGTCAGCGGCAATTACGACAAGTGGGACGGCAACGTTCACAACCTCTTCAACGGCGACACGGTCAATGGCTTCCGCACGATCTCGTTGCGCGGAAAGCTGGTGTGGGATCCCACCTCGACGCTCAATCTGACGCTGCAGGGCGGCTATATCGACGGCAAGACCACGATCGGGCGTCCGTTTATCCGGGTCTCGCCCAATGCCCGCCTGCGCGGCAATCCGGCCTACGGCCCCGCAACATTCGCGCCGGGCGTCACCTTCGGCGACGACAATCGCGACGTCGTCAACAATATCGATTCAGGCACCGATTATAGCGACTATTCGACCTCGCTGCGCGCCTCGCTCGACCTCGGCTTCGCGTCGTTGATGTCGATCACGGCCTATGACAAGTTCAAGCAGTTCGACATCCTCGACCAGGACGAATCCGCGATCGCCGCGCTGGACAACCGCCAGTTCGGCACCTTCCGCACGCACAGCTGGTCGCAGGAATTCCGGCTGGTCTCGCCCAGCCGCAACGCCTTCCGCTACACGCTCGGCCTGTTCTATTCCGACCTTGAGCTGAGCCGCATCTTCCAGCGCGGACCGTTCTTCTCGATCGCCAACTGGTATGCGACCAACGGCACCAGGCAATATGCCGCCTTCGGCCAGCTCGAATATGATCTGCCGACCGGGACGACGCTGATCGGCGGCCTGCGCGTCGGCAAGGGCAAGATCGATTACACGTTCATCGATCACGCGGCGGCCGATGCGCACTTTGCCGGCAACAACTCGGAAAATTACGAGACCTATAAAGCGGGCGTGCAACAGCGCATCACGCCCGACGTGAAGGGCTTCCTGACCTTCGCCACCGGCCACAAGGGCCAGGCCTACGACATCGGCACCGGCTTCAACCTGGTTCGCCAGAATTCCGGTCCGGTGCAGCCCGAAACGTCCAAGGACTGGCAGCTCGGCCTGAAAAGCCAGTGGTTCGATCGCCGCCTGACGCTCAATGTCACCCTGTTCGATACGCGCTTCAAGAATTTCCAGGCGCAGGGCATCGAGACGCTCGCGGACGGCACGATCAACTTCCGCCTCGCCAATGTCGGACGCCTGAAGACGCGCGGCATCGAGCTCGAAGGCGGCCTGCGCGCCGCCAGCGACCTCAATTTCTCGGGCGGCGTCACCTACGACGATGCGAAGATCACATCCTTCCCGCTTGCCCAATGCTATCCCGGCCAGACCGCCGCGCAAGGGTGCGTGGGCTCGCCCAGCCGTCAGAATCTCGCGGGCTTCCGCCCGGCCCAGGCACCCGAGTGGAAGGCATCGTTCAACGCCGATTTCACGCCGCATCTCACGCAGAGCCTCGATGGGGTTCTGCAGCTTGCCTACAGCTATCAGAGCAAGATCAACTTCTCGATCAGCCAGGACCCGCAGACCGCACAGCCGGGCTACGGCATCCTCAACCTGTCGGCCGGCGTCCGTCAGCCGGAGCGAAAGTGGGAGGTCGTGGCGTTCGTCAACAACCTCTTCAACAAGCATTATTTCTCGAACATGGCCGACTCGTTCGGCAACCAGGGCAATGCCTTGGCAACCCAGAGCTACCTGCCGCGCGACTATCGCCGCTACGCGGGTGTCCGGGTTTCCTACAACTTCTGACCGCTTCTTGCTCCCAGCAAGCGCTCCCAGGTGTTTGCTTCCCTGCCGGGCCGCCCCAAGGGCGGTCCGGCATTTTCAACCCACGACCTGCTGGCCGTCAGGAAAGAGTTCGCGAAGTCGCTTCCGTCCGACAGGGACGTACCGGTCCCGAAATGGCAACGGACGAAATTCGAACAATTGCATTATCTTAAGGCAACATCGGTAGGCCGCTCGCAATAGCACGCTGGATCGCGCCATGCCTCCCGAAGAAGACGAACCTCCACAGCTAAGGACAGACCGCAAAGCTGGCTTGTGGCTGGCAACGAACGCCGTAGCTGCCATCCTGATCTTCCTTGCGCTCGCTGGCTTCGTTTACGTTCGCCTATGGATCGTGCTGGTGGCGGCCATCGAGAGCCAATGGCCACACCGCTTGACCGATAGCGGCCGCGCGACAGATCAGCGACGCTTGATCGTCAAGCCTAGCTAGAATGCAAAGCGCCGCCGCATCCGAAGACACGACGACGCCTGCAGTCACCTTTGGGGGTGAACCTTATGCGAAAGTAACGGCCGACTTGCGGCGGCTGCGCATCGCGCCGCCGACGAGGCCGAAGCCACCGAGCATCATCGCCCAGGTGGCGGGCTCAGGAACCGATGGCGGCGTGATCGTGATGTCGGAAGCAACATCCAACGACAGGTAGGCGCCCACGTGCTGCCGGTCGGCGTAGAATACCTGAAGCTGGTGAGATCCCGCCGACAACGTGGGGGTCGTGAAGCTCACAGTGGTGACCGCGTGGATGCCCGGGTTCTGCCCGAAGAGAACGCCGTCCACATAAACGAACGTGTCATCATCAGAGCCGACGTTGAAGGTGACGGTTCCATCGCCCGCGAGGTTGAAATTGCCAGTAAGAATGGCTGTTTCGAAGGCGTTGCTATCGTCTGTGCCGGTGCTGTTCGGAGCGAACATATTGCTGCCGTACGGCAGTGTGACCAGAGCGCTTCCAGTGGAGGTCACGTGGGAATTGAGAGCCGGGCTCCACCAGGTCACCTCGCTCGTACCCGGATTGAGATCATTGTTGCCGGTTCCCACGGGGAGACCGTGAGAGCCAAGCGAGCTTCCGTTGGCGACGGTGGCATCCGGGCCAGGAAAATCGGGATCCGAGAGATTGACCGAGAAGAACTGCGCAAGAAGCGTCGCGCTGACAGGGTCGGCATGGACGGGCGCCGCAGAAACAAGCGCGCTTAGCGCAAATGCACCAATAGCGAATTTCTTCATGTGAATTTGTCCCCAGGCACGACTTCGGACTTTCCGAGTCGTGAACGACATATTAACACAAAATGGCCCAATCCGAATTTTTCCAGCCGCCTCGACCGATCTTGTTATTTTACAGCAATATAGCGGCGAGGCCAAAGCAGTCTGTCGCAGAAAAACGTCCCTCCGATACGCAATCGGGCGTGCGCTTGTCTAAGAGGCCCGCAGGTAGGGGCTTTCCGCAGGCCTCGTTAACTATAATGTGGATGAGAGGAGGCAGTTCCGGCGAGCCTGCGCTCGCGACAGGCCCCCTAGTTGTCGGTCCCGCAATTTTTGCTCGCGAGGATCCGAGCCGGCGCCGTGGCCGCAAAAACGGCACGCTTCAGAGGAGGCACGGTGGTAACCGCAGTCGCGAGTATTGCGCCGGAACAGACGCAAACGGCAGCCTTCTTGGCGATTGCAAGTGCAACCGGCGCACCAAGTGCAGAACTCGCCTTGGCGCCAGCGATTGCCGCTGTTTGGGCTGGACCCAGAGTTCCTGAGCTCAAAAGTCCCGTTGTCATAGCCGCACCACGGGTTAGTTTGGCCAACTTTGGTTTCCTTGGGGTGCGCCGTCGGCAAAGCGCGCCAACGCTAAGGAACCCGCCAATCATCATAGTCCAGCTTGCCGGCTCCGGAACCGCTGCTGGCTGAGTGACCGGAGCGACCGGGCTAATAGGCGGACCCGGCGGCGTTCCTATTATCAGGCCGGGACCAACCGGAAAAAAGCCAGGTCCGTAGGCGGCCACGCCTGCCGAGCCCGGTGTGACCGACGCCGACAAGGTATCGTCCGCAGCAGCAGCGGTCACGGCTTCATCCTCGGGTAACTGGACAGCGGCGAGTGCGCCGCTTTCAGCGGGAAGCGCGGCAGCAAATGCGACCCTTTTGGCCGCTGCGCATGGCGGACGCGTGCTCTGCCGCTTCGCGACCTGATGACCATGAGGAGTTGTCAGTCGGTGTACTGCATGCCGGGCGGACGGCACTGCCACCGCAACCGATGTAGCTACTATCGGCGGACACACGCATAGTGCCGCATTTGCTAGAATCGCCGCTTTCATGTGTGCCCCGCCCCCGATCACTGCGCCTAGTGCATTTCGAGGGCATGTGACTGTAATAAAATGTAAAATGCGACGAGTGGAACATCACCTATAACGTCCGCTGGACCGGCCGATCAGCATTCTCTTCGGCAGGCCGATCATCGCGATACCGAAAGCGGTTCGCGGCCGCCGGCCTGCATACCCCCTTTGAATCGTCATCCAATCAGCGCATCATGCACCTCCCCCCAAGGGAGAGTATGTCATGAAAAAGCTGATCATCGCCCTGACCGCCGTCTCATTCGCCGTCGCGCCGGCAATGGCTGACAAATGCCGAAATCCGAAGACCGGCCGTGCGGCGAAGTGCAGCACACCCGGCGCGGTGCCGTTCAGCGGGAAGGCCGACGCCGATACGCCGACCGCAACGAATACCAAGAAGGACAAGAACGGCAGTTGCCATTGGACGACGACCGCCGGGAAGCACAAGGCCGGCCAGATGGCCTCCTGCCCTAAAGGCTGACCGAAGCAGGGTGGGGGACATCCGCCACCCTTATTCCCAAATAGTGGGCCGTGCGGGCTTACGACCTGCCAAACAGGCCGCCCAGCTTATCGGTGATGCTACCTTCGCCCTCGAGCAGGCTGGAAAATTGCGCGAGCGCGCCTTCGCCGCCGATATGGCCCACGATTTCCTGCAATTTGTCCGTCGGCAGCCCGGTCTGCGCCGCAGCGGTCTCTACCGTGTCGCCAGGCTGGGGATGCGCCATACCGAGCGCATGCACCGCTTGTTCGACCTGATCGGCGGGCAACCCGACCTTCTCTGCAAGGTTTTCGATATCGACGTTTCCGGCAACCTGCCCAAGCAGGCCATCGAGAATGCTCATCGGGCGTCTCCTCATCGAAGACGCAAAGTCTATCAGAGCCGGCGTTGCGGTGGGAGAGGGTGGGCGCTCGCATCGTCCGGACGTGCACGATTTCCGCTCATCGGAACGCTGGCTCGAATGCTCCGCCTGCGGAAGCGGTCCGGCGGACGTCGTCGAAATACGAGGTTGATCCCGACCGCACTATCGGGCGATGCTGCAGCCTGGGCACCGGGGTGGAGACACGCAGGAGGGATTCCCAATGAAACGGATATTGCGGCTTCTGTCGATCGCGATCGGGCTGACCCTGGTCGCTGCACCGTCCTATGCCCGGAATTACGATTGTTCGAAGGCGGGCAATGCCAACAAGACCGTCTGCAAGAACGCCGCGGTGCCAGCACCGCCGCCAGCTGCGCCCGCCGTCAAGGCCGCGCCGACCGCGCGCCATTACGATTGCTCCAAGGTCGGAAACGCCAACAAGGCGGTTTGTAAGACAGCCGCTTCCGTGCCGGCCGCCGCGCCTGCCGCAACGCCAGCTTCTGCGCCCGCAGCTCCGCGAGTGAACCGTTCGGCAAGCGCACGTCCCGCCGCTCCGACTTCAGTGAGCGCTGCCGGGCCTAATGGCGCCACAGCGCAGTGCAACGACGGAACCTACAGTCATTCCGCGCATCGGTCGGGCACATGCTCGCATCATGGCGGTGTAAAGATCTGGTATTGAGGGCGAACGGCGAGCATGGGCTCGCCGTTTTCCTAGAGGCGGCGGCATCGCGGGCGACAATCTTTAAGGCACCAGCCGCGTAAGCTGCGTGGAGTCGGATCGCTGGAACAAGCGGATGCGGGGAGTATCCTGGCTATTGCTGGCCGGACTGACGACAGGCGCACTGGCGCAAGAGCGTTGACGACGAAGCAAATGGAAGCCCTCTCGCCGCGTTCCGCCGACCGCGTGGTGAACTAGGGTTTGTTGTCGATCCTGCAGCCGGTGGGCGAGGTGGACCCTGGGATGTTCCGGACGCTGCGCGGCGTGGTAGTCCAAACGCGTCCAGTTGGAATCGAATATGACGGCCTATGTCGGAAGGCCGCCATTTCCTTACGGGGATAGGCCGGCCACCCGCCTCGATTTTCGTTTCGAAGTCGTCGAATTCACGGGCGCCGTCAGACGCACTTCGTGAATTGACCCTTCGGGCCGAATAAGTAGCTTCTCATGGCTTCTCTCCCGGTCCGGTTGGGCGGACGATGCGCGACGCCTGTGCAAATGAAAAGCGCCGCCGAGCCAGAAGGCCCGACGGCGCCGATCTCCTTTGGGGGGAGCTTATGCGAAGCTGACTGACACCCGGCGACGACGCATCGCGCCACCGACCACCCCGAAGCCGCCGAGCATCATCGCCCAGGTCGAGGCTTCCGGAACATCGGTAGCAGCGAACGTCAGATTTCCGCTGTAGCCGTCGATCCCTTTGACCTTACCAACGATTTCCAGGGTGTTCTGGGCGAAGGCGGTGATCGTAAGAGGGTCGTCGATCGACAAAGACCAACCATGTGAACCGGTTGTCACCTGGCTGAAATAGGACGTGCCGTTGAATAGAATGTTGGTGAGCGTGAACTTGTTAGTATTGACCGTGAAGCTGGTCGAGAAGTTGCCGCTTCCCAGGCCGTTCTGCGGAATCGTGAACACGAATTTATCGTCGACCGCCTGAGTGCCGACATGCTTACCGAAGTCGGCACTATACCTAGCGGTAATCACCGACGAAAAAGGAGTCGAACCATTCGTCAGATCAAAGATATAGCTGGCGTCAGCGGGCGCGCCGGTCGTGGCACCGCCAACGTGGATAACGGTTGCGCCGGCCGCCGAGCTCATCGTGAGCGCCGCAACAGCAGCAATGCCTGCCCTAAACGTGGTCATTACCATACTCCCCACTCGATACCCCTCAAACAGACGGGATATTGCACGATATGCCGAACCGGCATGGCCAATAATAATCGTTTCGCTGCATACGTTGCCAGCGTGTTAACGCGCAATTGATTTTTTTGCACCGCAATGAACGGTCAATGACATCTGCGAAATCCATCGAACATAAAGATTTGTTTTCAAAGGGTTGAAGCATTATCGAGGGGCGCTGTTGGGCTAAATTTGGTGCTCGCAAACGCAATATTGAAAATAAAGCGGGATGGAATTGCCACTCGTGTTTGCCCCGCTTTGGCGGGTGCTGTGGAGTGCAAGCCGGTCGCCTTCCGCGCAACCGGAACTGTTGGATGGTGAGTGGCCCACCGCCGGAGCGTCGCTACTGATTTCGACGTTGCGGGCGGCACTGTCTGCGGCATGTCTTCGCATGGCCGCCTCGCGTTCGACGCTCACTTACACCCAACTATATCAGTTTAGGGCGCTGGTACGCTCAGATGTGGCACATCCCGCTGCGCCCAACCCATCGAGGTCGCTGCCGCCAGGGGGAATTGTGCCGCTGCGCTGGCCCCGCACTTCACTTTGGCAAGGGTCGCCGCTTCCTCCTCGCCAGACTGCAGTTCGATCAACTCAAGCGGAGCCGCGGCCAATCGCCGATAAATTCCCTCTTCGGCAGTCGGCGAAAAAAAGAATGGATAGAGCGAGCGCCCGCAATTCTGTTGAGCGCCTCCCCATTTAAGGATCTGATCCCGAATTTCGGATACCTCGAGCCACATGAGCTGCGCGGGTGCTGCAACGCTTTCATTTTGCTTCAGGCAGCCTACCCGCTTGAACCCAAGCATGGACTCATAGAAGCGCACGTGCCTGGGATTGACCTCGATGAAGAGATCGGTTCCGCCATGAGTTCGCGAGCCATAGACAAATACGATATGGAAAAGCGCGGCCATCAATTCTTTGGACTGGATATTAGGGCAAAAGGCGAACTTCGTCAGCTCACAGACTTTGGCGCCCGGCAAGCACCGAAAGGCGGCGACCTCCGTAAAAAATGCTTTATCGATGGCGAGGCCCGTCGAGGAGTCGACCGCAAGGGTGATTGTTCCGACGACCTCTTCGCCAATTTCTGCGGTGAAGGTTACATGGTGTGCATCGGCGGGGATCTGATGGTTGTCCCCATATCCTCGCCAGGCGTAGCGATCATTCACTAGTTCGCGGACAGCGTCGAACTTCTTCCGCGTCTCGACAACCGTGATGGTGACGTCACGGGGTTCGCCGCCAATCATCACACTTCGCAGGCGAATAGACCTGCTCGTTCTAACTAGCGAACCAATTCCATTGGGCCGAAGATACGCACGCACCTGGTCTTGGAAATTCGAATGATACGACATGCTACCCCCGCCAAAATCACATTTGGCTAAACAACTTTAGCCGATCGAGTATTTCAGCGAAGTTATCGCCGAGAAAATCACTCCCCCAAAACGTCTTCGGCTATTCATGCCGGTGACGCAAAAAAACATCAACTCTCGAGGACGGGAACGTCTCATGGTTAATGCCGTTAGTCCATATACGGGGTGGTGTATCCACGATCAGCCGTTGCACCCTCAAGGTGAAGGCGTCGTGATGTTTCTATGACAGGTGTCGTTAGTGGGGGTGAGCCGCCTTGTCGCGGAAGGCGACGAATCGTAGTGGCCCTCAGTCGCGGGCGAAGTCACTCGAGGTAGTGGCGCCGAGTCCGATCAAGTCGAACTCTGTCTCTGTCGAGTTAATGCTGCGCGCTTGGAACGCGAGTCGGTGCGCGGGCGCCTTTCCCTGGAACGGCGATCCTTTGATTCTCCGGCTCGGGTAGGCTCGGCTCTTCCTGTTTTGTAGGGTCTGCCGCTTCGCCGGTTCCGACCTCCGCATTTGGGGATGAGAATGGGAGTAAGTACTCCAGCGGTACGCCGAGCGTTGCGGCTATGCGCTCGCGCGTTGCGGGCCTGCACGCAAGTCCCGGACGGTGCTCGATTCGATTCATTCCTGCTGGCGATATGCCGACAGCCGCAGCCAACCCAGACTGCGTTAATCCTCGGAGTTGCCGCCAACGAACGACGGGATGCATCGCTTCGCCTTCGGCACCCATGCCCCTAAGAAGTGTTTCTAGAGTCCATATGAGCGCACGAGAAACTCTCAGCAATTCGACCAGGTGCGGCTCTGGCACTGCGGTCAGAATGACCGGGTCATTCGCCTGCTGCAAAAGTCGGGCGATGCCGGATCCCAATTCCATATCGTCGTTCAGCATGAGTTCGTGCCTGCTGACGCGCTCGCGCTGTCATCCCAGTTGATCGAAATGCCGGTCTGGATCAACTCGGCGACTGCTCCGCGGCCACGTAGACTTTTGCCGCGTGGATGTAACGCATGGGCTCGCTCTGAGACGTTGCGTCGGTCGCCTTCAGCCCTTTCGCAATCACGTTGTCCCGCCCGTCCGTTACCGGCACTCGAAAGGCGATTGACAGACATTAACTATCTCCGCCCCGATATGTTGCGGCCCAGACCAGAATGCTCGCAATTGCTAGCGCTGCAACATTGAACCCCCCTCATTTGACAGCCCCAGATTGTGCCCCTTGCGTCGCGCCCAAACATCTGCCTGCCGGCCGCACCTGGCAATACCTTGGTGCCCGCCTTGGCTGTGATCTCATTTGAGGCAAAACCGGGTAATTCTCGCCTGAGAGCAGCGAGGTTGGAGTGGGCCTGCTACCTTTCGCGGTAGGCAAATTGTGTGGTGGGAATGACCGCCGGGCGCGAATGCCACGCAACTCAACCGACGGCCGTCGCCTCTTAGACGTCCAGATCAGCGCAGCTTTGGTTTGCAGAGCGGTATTCAGCATGCAGCCCGCGTCGGAAGTCCCTCAACCAGATTTCGTGGCCGAAGCAACCTTACGGGTGTTCCGTAGACCCCAACCAGCATAAGCGCCGCGAGCGGCTCAACCTGCGCGCGTGCCCGAGGCCCCTGTCGCAACGAATGCAAAAGCGCCGCCGAGCCTGGACCCGACGGCGCCCCGCGCTTCCTTGGGGGGAAGACTCAGGCGAAGGTGAATGCCGACCTGCGACGGCTGCGCATCGCACCGCCGATCATGCCGAAGCCGCCCAGCATCATCGCCCAGGTCGAGGCTTCCGGAACCGCCGCGAACGTCAAGTTGCCGCTGTAGCCATTGATGCCCTTGACGGTGCCGATGATTTCCAGCGTGTTCTGGACATTCGCCTCGATCGGCAAGGGATCGTCGATCGACAGGGACCAACCATGCGAGCCCTTCGTCACCTGGCTGAAGTACGACGTGCCGTTGAACAAGATGTTGGTCAGCGTGAAGGCGTTCGACTTGACCGTGAAGCTGCTCGAAAAGTTACCGCTTCCCAGACCGTTCTGTGGGATGGTGAAGACGAACGAGTCGTCGACCGCCTGAATGCCCGTATGCTTACCGTAATCGGCGCTATAGCGTGCCGTAATGATGGGCGAAAACGGCGTCGATCCATTCGTCAGATCAAAGACATAGCTGGCGTCAGCTGGCGCACCGGTCGTCGCGCCACCGACATGAATCACGGTCGCCCCTGCTGCCGAAGCCATCCCCAGGGCGGCAACAGCCGCACCGGCGGCAGACAGAATCGCTTTAAACAAACGCATCACAACACCCCCTTAAAAACCAATACCTTGCGCGAACCACAAACAGATTTCTCGCGAGTTCAGTTATGAATTACCTTTCCAGCGAGTTAACGGCAACCAAAACTTTGGGCGATTCACCGATGGATGCCGATCACGCGGACCGGGAATCGTAGAATAAGCAAATTAGGTCATGCGTTTATTTCCGCAGCCAGTCGAAGTGACGCGCACGCATTTTAATAGTTAACAGCGTGCGCGCGGCCCAAATCCGCGATGAATCGGTCGGCTAAGGCCTCTTTTTTGGGCTCTCGCATTGTCCTGTTTTGCCGGAATGCGTTTACGATATTAAACGGCAACAACTCAGTCGTTAGCGGCCATTCGTAATCGGGCTGCCCCAAAATAGCAGCCATCGCGGCTGCCGATCCTAAAAGCTGCCGGACCGCTTCCCATCCTAATCCCGCCGTTCAACACCAGGGCGGGTGCAACGGCGACTTGCAGTTCGTATTCGCTCATTCGCGAGCTTCGACGATTTCCGCTTCGTCGTGACTGTCCTGCCAATCTGGAAAGCGCACTTGCGGAGCTTTTATCTGATGTAGCCAGTTAAAGAGGTTGGGCCGACCGGAAATCCGCGCACGAAGCCGTTCGAAATCGCGGCAGACCTGTTCCGCCTTGCTTAGCCGCCAACTGTTCCGCACCATTGAAGCCGGGTTACGCCTGACAGGCTGCCGTCCAAAGCGGCGTGGTCGGCCTCCGGAAAGGCCGATCGTGGAGGGCAGGCCGCGATCAGGCTGATATTAGATGAATTTTAGATGATTGCGGACTCGTTACGGCTTTTTGGCTGGCTAAGCCATTGAAAAGGCTTGGTGACCCCTACGGGACTCGAACCCGTGTTTTCGCCGTGAGAGGGCGACGTCCTAGACCGCTAGACGAAGGGGCCAGTCGCGAACGAAGGCGCGCACATATGGGCCGGGCTTCGGCCCGTCAAGGCCCGAGGCCCGCCAGGGCCGACCCAGCAAAGGAGTCTCAGGCGGCTTCGGCCTCGGCGGCTTCCTCGGCCTCGCGCTGCTCGGCCTGCTGGCGCGCCCACATCTCGGCATAGAGACCGCCGTGCGCGACGAGTCCGGCATGCGTGCCGCGTTCGACGATGCGGCCCTTGTCCATCACGATGATCTCGTCGGCATGGACGATCGTCGACAAACGGTGCGCGACGATGATCGTCGTGCGCCGTTCGGCGAGATGGCCGAGCGTCTCCTGGATCGCGGCTTCGGTGCGGCTGTCCAAGGCGCTGGTCGCCTCGTCGAGGATCAGCAATTGCGGATCCTTGAGAAGCGTGCGCGCGATCGCGACCCGCTGCTTCTCGCCACCTGAAAGCTTGAGGCCCCGCTCGCCCACCATCGTGTCGTAGCCCTGCGGCAAGGACTGGATAAAATCGTGGATCGAGGCGCCGCGCGCGGCGGCGACCACCTCGTCCTGGGTCGCGCCCGCGCGGCCATAAGCGATATTGTAGCCGATCGTATCGTTGAACAGCACCGTATCCTGCGGGACGATGCCGATCGCACGGCGCAGCGAGGCCTGATTGACCTCTGCGATCGGCTGACCGTCGATCAGGATGCGGCCCTTGGTCGCATCGTAGAAACGGAACAGGAGCCGCGCGAGCGTCGACTTGCCCGCGCCCGAAGGCCCGACCACGGCAAGCGTGCCGCCGGCGGGCACCGCAAAGTCGACATCGTGCAATATCTGCCGGTCGGGATCGTAGGCGAAGTCGACATGGTCGAAGCGGACGGCGCCACCTTGCGCCACCAAGGGAGGCGCGTCGGGGCGATCGACCACCTCCTCGGGCGTATCGACCAGCTTGAACATCGCCTCCATGTCGATCAGCCCCTGACGGATCTCGCGATAGACCATGCCGAGGAAATCGAGCGGGCGGAAAAGCTGGCTCAGCATCGTGTTGATGAACACCACGTCGCCGGTGGTGAACTGGCCCTTGCTCCAGCCCCAGACGCTATAGGCCATGGCGGCGGCCATCATCGCGTTGGTGATGAAGCCCTGGCCGATATTGAGCCAGGCGAGGCTGACCTCCAGCTTGGTGGTCGTGTCGATCAGCTGCTTGACGCTCTCGCCGTAGCGGCGCTGCTCGACGCCTTCCGCGCCGAAATATTTGACCGTTTCATAGTTGAGCAGCGAATCCACCGCCTTCTGCGCGGCTTCGCCGTCCGACGCGGCCCATTCGCGGCGCAAGCCGATGCGCCATTCGGTCATGGTGCGCGTGAACCAGATATAGACCGCGACCATCACCGCGGTCGCCGCGACCAGGCCCGGCCCGAACTTGGCGAAGAAGATGATGCAGACCGCGCTCAGCTCGAAGATGGTCGGCGCAATGTTGAACAAAAGGAAATAGAGCATCGTGTCGATGCTCTTGGTGCCGCGCTCGATCACCTTGGACAGCGATCCGGTCCGCCGTTCGAGATGGAAGCGCAGCGACAGCCGGTGGAGATGCGCGAACACCTCCATCGCCAGCCGCCGCGCGGCCTCCTGTCCGACACGCTCGAAAATCGCGTTCCGGAGATTGTCGAACAGCACGCCGCCGAAGCGCGCGCCGGCATAGGCCACGACCAGGGCGATCGCGAGACCGACCGCCTCGTGCCCCTTGGCCATATGATCGATCGCGCCCTTGTAGGCGAAGGGCATCATCAAAGTGATGCACTTGGCGCCGATCACCAAGGCCATCGCGATCGCGACGCGCAGGCGCAATGCCGGCCTGTCCCTGGGCCACAGATAAGGAAGGAACCGGCGGAGCGCGGCGAAGCCGTTCTCGGGATTGGGGGTGGTTTCGGTCGCTGGCGGCATCCGGCTTTAGATAGGAGCCGCGGCGTCAGACGCAAACGTAACCGTCACCCCGGACCTGTTCCGTGGGTCCACCCGGCATCCGCGCCGTCCGCGCGGAGGAGGGGGTGGATGCCGGAACACGTCCGGCATGACGGGTTGGATTCAGCCTTGCGCGCGCAAGGCCATCAGATGGGCGAGCTCGGCCTTGAAGCGGCCCAGTTCGGCGCCCGAAAGCGTCGCCGCTTGCAGGAACTTCACGCTCGCCGGATTGACCGCGACATTGTTGACGAACACCTCGAAATGGAGGTGCGGTCCGGTCGAGAGGCCGGTCGAGCCGACATAGCCGATCAGCTCGCCCGCATGGACGTGCTGGCCGACGCGCGCGACGATCCGGCTCATATGCGCATAGCCCGTGCCGAAGCCGGCCGATTGCTTGATCTGCACATAATTGCCGTGGCCGCCATGCCAGCCGGCGAAATTCACCACGCCGTCGGTGGCGGCGATGATCGGCGATCCCGACGGCGCGCCATAATCGATGCCCTTGTGCATCCGGCTATAGCCCAGCACCGGGTGGAAACGCATGCCGAAGCTGGAGGTGAGGTGGCCCTGCACCGGCATGCGCATGCTGCCGCGCGTTTCGCCTACCCCGGCCGCGTCGAAGAATTGTTCCTTGCCCGCCAGCGTCCACTTGAGCAGGCGCAATTCCTTCTTGCCCTGCTGCAGGCCGGCGAACATCAGCCCGCCGGTCTCGCTCATGCCGTCGGCGGCGCGGCGATGCTCGACGATGATGTCGAACTTGTCGTTCGAATGGATGCCCTGGATCGAGACATGCTGCCCCATCGCGCGCAGCCAGGCCTGGATCGCCGCGGCCGGCGCGCCCGCAGAGCGCGCGGAGGACAGCATCGAACCGCCGACCTTGCCCTGGATGCGCAAAGGCGTGTCGTCGACCGCGATCGGCTTGGGTTCGAACTTCAATTCGTTGCCGATCCGATCGAACGCGACCGCGAGATCGAGCCGCGCGCGGAAGGCGAGATGGTCGAGCGGACGCGGAACCGATTTGTTGGGCCGACGCCCGAGGGTCAAGTCGAGCTTGGTGCCCGCCTTGATCTCGGAAAGATCGGTGGTGGCCGAAACGCGGTCCGCGATCGTCTTGGCCTCGTCCGCGCCGACGCCGGCGCGCTGGAGCACGCGGGCGAAGCCATCGCCCGTGCCGAGCGTGGCGGTGACCTGGATCTGCGGGCGCTCGGGCGTGTCGGCAAGACGCTCGACCAGCCCGGTCGGGGCCATGCGGCGGCCCGTATCCGAACCATAAGCCGAAGGCGCGATCGCCTCCGCCTTCATTTCCTGCTGCTGGCGCTCGCCCAGCGCGGGCGCGACCGGCCCGCGCAGCGGTGCGAAACCGGGGGCGAAGGACAGAGCGAGGCCGCACAGAGCCGTGCAGGTGGCGAGCCCGCGCCACCATTCGCGGCTGCCGATACGCTGGCCGAGATCGACGACAAGGTCGGCGTCCGCGGCACGCTCGATACCACGACGCAACGCGCCGCGATCGAACAGCCCGCCGGTCCGCGCCGGCGCAAGCGCGACCGCGCCGCCGCCGAATCCGTCACCTTCGTCGAGAATCTTCAAAACGCCCCGTTCCTACCCTGACAGGTCGGTCTTGCGCCGACAGGGCGGTAGGACTGTGGATAAGATTGGTTAAAGTCAAACTAATCCCTTGGATTCAAGGGCAAAGACACGCCGAGTTGAGTCGTTTCCTCGCCGAAGCGAGTCGCCGAATGCAACCGTTTCGCGTCCGGCAGGAACCTTGCGGCGTGCTTCGGTTTACAGATCGCACCCTGTTTTCAGCGCCGGAACCCCAATGGACATCGCCCAGATCATCCTCGACGACCATGCCTATCAGCGCCAATTGTTTGGCTGGATCGAACAGATCGATCCCGCCGACACGCACGCCCTGACCACCGTCTGGCGCCGGCTTGCGACCGTGCTGGAGACGCATGCCGAGGCGGAGGAACGCTTCTTCTACCCGGCTTTGCTCAAGGTCGGCCGCGGCGCCAACGATGCCCCGTCCGAGCAGGAAGAGACCGAGGATGCGATCAAGGATCATAACGAGATCCGCGATGCGGTGGCCGCGGTTTCCCGGCACGCGGTCGGCAGCCAAGCCTGGTTCGAGGCGGTCGGCAAGGCCAACAAGGCCAATGGCGACCATATGGCGGAGGAAGAGCGGCAGGGCCTGACCGACTTCCGCCGCCACGCCTCGCTCCAGCAACGCCATGATCTCGGCGTGCGCTTCGTCGCGTTCGAGGCAACCAATCTGGAAGGCGTGAAGCCGGTCGACAAGGATCCGGAAACCTATGTCGAAAGCGGCGGCGATATCGAAGCCGCCGCCGAAAAGGCATGAACCGCGCAACCGAAATGTCCGCTTTGGCGGATACCGCCTGACCGGGCGCCACGGCGCTTGCTTTTGCCAAGGCTTGCGCCATCTTGGATTTCGACATGACGCGTTTCGCCGCCCAGCCGCTGGTCGCGGTGCTCGGCCCGACCAACACCGGCAAGACCCATTTGGCGGTCGAGCGCATGTGCGGCCATTCGTCCGGACTGATCGGTTTCCCGCTGCGGCTGCTGGCGCGCGAAGTCTATGACCGCGTCGTCGCGATCAAGGGCGCGGATTCGGTCGCTTTGGTCACCGGCGAAGAGAAGATCGTCCCGGAAAAGGCGCGCTGGTTCCTGACCACCGCAGAGTCGATGCCACTCGACAGGGAGTTCGCCTTTGTCGGGCTCGACGAGGCGCAATTGAGCGCGGACCCGGAGCGCGGCCATGTCTTCACCGATCGGCTGTTGCGCGCGCGCGGCCGCGAGGAGACGATGATCCTGGGTTCCGAGGCGCTGCGCCCAATGCTCAAGGCGCTGACGCCCGATGCCGAGATCATCACCCGTCCGCGTTTCTCGACACTCACTTATGCGGGGCCGGCTAAGCTGTCGCGCCTGCCCAAGCGCTCGGTCGTCGTCGCCTTCTCGGCCGAGGAGGTTTACGCGGTCGCCGAGATGCTGCGCCGGCTGCGCGGCGGCGCGGCGGTGGTGATGGGCGCGCTCAGCCCCCGCACGCGGAACGCACAGGTCGCGATGTTCCAGGCGGGCGAGGTCGATTATCTGGTCGCGACCGACGCGATCGGCATGGGCCTCAACATGGACGTTGCGCACGTCGCCTTCGCGAGCCTGCGCAAGTTCGACGGGCGCAAGGCGCGCCGGCTGACGGTCTCCGAAATGGCGCAGATCGCAGGCCGCGCGGGGCGGCACCAGCGCGACGGCACGTTCGGCACGTTGAGCCTCGAAGGCGGCCAGACCGCGCAATTCGAGGATGAAGAAGTCCTCGCGATCGAGGAGCATCGTTTCCCGCCGCTCGATCATCTCTACTGGCGCGAAGGCAAGCCTAGCCTCGCCTCGGTCGATGCGCTGATCGCCGATCTCGAACGGCGCCCCACCAACCAGGTGCTGCGCGCGGCCCCGCAGGCGATCGACCTGGCCGTACTCAAGCGGCTCGCCGACGAACCCGAAATCCGCGAACGCGCGCTCAACCCGGTCGCGGTCGGGCGGCTGTGGGAAGCGTGCGGCCTGCCCGATTTCCGCAAGACCGGATCCGAACCGCACAGCCGGCTGGTCGGTCGCGTGTTCCGGCACCTGAGCGAGGGCGATCGGCGCTTGCCGGTCGCGTGGTTTGCGGACGAGATCGCGCGGCTCGACACGATCCAGGGCGATGTCGAGACGCTGGCCGACCGGCTCGCCGCGGTCCGCACCTGGGCCTATATCGCGCACCGGCCCGATTGGCTGGCCGAGCCCGGCCTGTGGGCCGAACGCACGCGTGCGCTCGAGGAAAAGCTTTCCGACGCGCTCCACCAGCGGCTGACCCAGCGCTTCGTCGATCGCCGTACCTCGGTGCTGATGCGCGATCTCGGCGCCAAGGGCGCGGACCTCTTGCCGATGAAGGTGTGCGAGGACGGCGCGGTCACGGTCGACGGCGAGGCGATCGGCATCTTGATCGGCTTCCGTTTCAAGGCCGATCCGCAGGCGCGTCACGGCGACATGAAAAGGCTGATGGCCGCCGCCGAACGCCGGCTCGGCGCGGAGCTCAGCCGCCGCGCCCGCGCGCTCGCGATCGACGAGGATTCCGGCTTCAGCCTCGCAACCGATGTCGGCCGCCCGGTCGCGCTTTTCTGGCAGGGCGATGTGGTCGCGCGGCTGACCAGGGGCAAGAATCTGCTCAGCCCAAGAATCGAGCTCCACCGCGCGCTGGAAGCGCTCGCCCCTGCCGACAAGCAGGCGGTCGCGCGGCGGCTGCAAGTCTGGCTTGACGACCAGATCGCGCGCCATTTGGGACCGCTCGCCGACATTGCCGCGGGCGCGCGCGATCCCGAGCAATCTGCCGCGGTACGCGCCTTGCTCGCGCCTTTGGCCGACGCCGGCGGAGTGCTGGCGCGCATAGAGCTGGAGGATGTGCTGACCGCGCTCGACCGCGAGCAGCGCGGGCCGGTCAACAAGCTCGGCATCCGGATCGGCACGCTCGACATATTCGTGCCCGCATTGCTCAAGCCCGAGCCGGCGCGCTGGCGCGTCGCGCTTGCCACCGCGCAGGACAATCTGGTCATGCCCGCTTTGCCGCCGATCGGTGCGGTCTCGGCGCCGACGCCGCGCGATGCCGCAGCCTGTCAGGCCTTCGTAATGGCGGGTTTCCGCCCGCTCGGCGCGCAGATGCTGCGCGTCGATCAGGTCGAACGCCTCGCGCGCAACGCGCACGACACGCGATCCGGCCGCGCCGCCTTTGCGCCGGATGCCGCGCTCGCCACTTCGCTCGGGCTGATGCCGGCAAGCTTCGCGCAATTGATGCTGGCATTGGGCTTCCGCACCGCCGAACAGGGCTGGGTGTGGAAGGGCAAGCGCGCCGACGATGCCAAGACGAAGCGCAACAAGAAGCCCGACAAGCCCCGTCCCGGCAATGCTTTCGGCGCGCTCGCCGCGTTGCGCGTTTAATCCCGCATGCGGATCGACAAATTCCTGTTCTTCGTGCGCCTGGTGAAGACACGCAGCCTAGCCCACAAACTGGTCGAGGACCGCCATTTCCGCATTGACGGCCGCGTCGTCGAACGCGCGCATGCCGAGGTGAAGGTCGGCAACGTCCTGACCTTCCCGCTCAACGATCGGGTGCGCGTGATCAAGGTCGAGGCGATGCCCACCCGCCGCGGCCCCGCGCCCGAGGCGCAGGCCTGCTACAGCGATCTGGCGCCACCGTCCCCCGGAGGACAGGACGAGTGACATGCGGACTGTGCCAATGGCTATGCACCTGGCTCTGCTCCGACACGGCTCCCGCACAGGCTGCCTTCTGGAAGCATTCCGAAGCCTGGGAATCCGCCCACTCCAATGAATATGAACTTTGGTCCGCAATAAGCGATCAGGCACGGGAACGGCTGAATGCCGCCAAGGCGATCCGGGAGATGAATCCTGCGGAGGCCTTCCGCATCTACCGCGAGCTGGCGGACGCCGGTGTTTTCTGGGCCATGGAGATGATGGCCTATCAATATTGGACGGGAATTGGCGTAGCGCGGGATTTCGAGCAGGCGCAGGCTTATTATTGCCGCGCGATTGAGGCGGGCTCATGGATGGCGACGTTGAGATATGCCCGGCTTCTGGTGTCCCAGGGGCAATTCGATGCAGCCCACGGTGTTTTGCAGGATGGTGTGCAGGCCGGCTTTATCCCAGCCTTCTACTGGCTCGCGCGGCTGCGCTACCGTCGATTGGGAAGCCGTCGGACCATACGCGAAATAGTCCCTCTGCTGGAGCATGCTGCCCGTGCCGGACATCCCGCAGCGGCGCTATTTCTCGCCCGACTGAGGATGGTAGGAAAATTGGGGGTTGGGGAAATCATGCGAGGCTTCCGGGAGATCGCGCAGATTGCCGGCCAAGCCGGCAGCTTGGCGGAATCCCGGCCGACGGCTGCGGCAACATCCTGACATTGCCGTTCGGCCATGTGGGCATAGGTCTGACTTCTGGCAGAGAGGCGGCCTGATGCCAGAAGGCCCCCCTTCAGAATCCCGCCCGTCCGCCCCAAAGTACCAGCGGACCGTACTATCGCTCCGCCCAAACCGATCTTATCCCGTTGCGGATGGAGAAAGGTGACAGGCTCGCCAGACTGACCGAGCGGGAAAAGCAGTGCCTGCGGCAATGGCTGCAGCATAAGTCTGCCAAGGAGATTGCGGCCGACCTCGGCATTTCGCACCATGCGGTCGAGAAAAGGCTGAAGATGGCGCGGATCAAGCTCGACGCCATATCCTCCCTGCACGCCGCGCGGATGCTCGGCGAGGCGGAAGGGTACGGTCAGACGGTAGCCCATTCGCCGGACCTTCCTGCGTCCCCTCTCCCGCTCCAGTCGGTGGCGACCCGACCATTGACCTTCGGAGCGATAGCAATGAGCCTTATCGGAGCAGCCTTACTCGCCCTGCTTACGGGACCCGGCGGAAGACCGCCGGGCCCTACGGAAAGGGCTCTCCTCACGCGAGAATATGACCGGCAAATCAACGCCGCACTGGATCTTTTGATCGCAAACGCCGCGATTGGGCCCTACGGGGAGGTCTTCTTGCAGTTCCCGACGGGCGATCAGCGTTTCCTCCAACCGAACAGTGGCCGCTATTGGCAGATTAGCGGCCCGGGTCAGGAAGACCTCACCTCACCTTCGCTGTGGGACCGCAGACTTAAGGTCAGCAGCCGCAAGGCATCGGCTGGTACGATCTCCTACGATTCCAACCAGTTCCCGAACGAGCCACTTAAAGTGGTCGAGCGGACGGCCCGTCTGCCGGGGAGTGATGTCGAGTGGCATTTCATCGTCGCTCGATCCCGTGGGGAAGGCGCGCCCGGCGGCGAGCGGCCTTAACCCACCTGCAACTGCAGACTTGGACAGGGGCGGCCATTGGGCGGCCCCCGTTCGTTACCACCCAGGTTGATGCGGAGCACCCCCTATCGGTCCTTCGTCCAGCACCGATGTGGTAAGCCCGACGACACGCTTTATTTCGCCGTTTTCGGCGCTCCGTCGCTTAGGGCGAACGGCAATATGCGCCCAAAGGGTGCAAACGCGGCCAGAAGGCGCGGGCTGCTCCGAAGCGCATCCAGATCCGCCCGGCGCGCGCGTGCGTAGGCGGTCGGCATGACGGGCGAACTATCAGGCTGCATGAAGCCGATCGCCGCTGTCCGCTCCTCTGGAACGGCGAAGGCCCTTAGCAGAGCCGCCTCAGCCTCGGCCGGTTTGCCCATGCACAAAGCAAGCTCCGCGCGCTGGCTGGCGTGCCCGACCTGCGTCGCTATCGACGCAGAGATCGCCGCCTCGGCATCGCGTCCGAGCGCGTGCAAGGCGCAGGCGCGCGTCTGGTGCATGCCGGCGACGGCATCGACATTGATCTCGCCCGGCCAGCGGTGACTGTCCTCGATGGCCGCGTCTATCTTGGCGAGCGCCTCCGCGGGTCGGTCGGCGTAGAGGAGTGCATTCGCCTCGTTGGCATAGACGTTGAGCGCATTTGCGGAAGAGCCGATCGGCCAGCTCTGCGACGCCTTCTTATAGACACCGAGCGCGTCCTCCGTGCGGCCGCGGGTCATGAGCGCGCCCACGAGCTTTGGCGCGATGAACAGAAGCGGCCAGTCGCGCCGCGGGTCGACCGGCTTATCGAACCGAGGCAGGAACTCGGCGATGATCGTGTCGAAGTCGCCCGCGGTGCGGAGGGCAGACGCATAATCCGCGCCGCGCTCAAGCTCGCCGCTGGCGAGCCAGCGCTTGCGGGCTTCGGTCAGGTAGATGGTCCATTGGCGGGACAGGGTGGGGCCCGCCCATTTCTCCAGATCCGGCCAGATCGCTTCATAGCCACGGTCCGCGAGCAACTGGTAGGTTGCGCCAGGCTCAAGCAGGTTGGGCACGAGCGACCGCGCACGCGCGACGTCGCCCTCAGTCATCGCCTGCCGGATCACCATTGCGGCCAGCTGGGACCGGCTCGCGACACCAGAGCCGGTCCAGCCAATGGCGAGCAGCCGGTCGCTGAGAAGGCGCGCCCTTTTCTGGTCCCGAATGGCGTCGAGCCGTTGCAGGAGGCCGCTGGTTTCGTAGTCGCTCGCACGGCGCACGTCTTCCGGATCGATCTCGCTTGCCCGGATGAGCGCGTCGGTCGCAAGCCCCGGATTGTTCGAATAGAGATAGATACCGGCGGCGGTCATCAGCGGCCCGGCATAGCCCGGCAGCAGACGAATCGATTCCTCGACGGCAGCGATCGCCTCGGCGTGCCGATCGAGAGATCCGAAGACGGCGGCGCGCACCAACTGGACGTAGCCGCGCAGCATTGTGGGCCGTGGCAGCTTCGCAAGAATGCGGTCGAGGACCGGCAGCAACGTCTTCGGATCCCTGGCGTCAGGGCCGCCCATCGCACGCGCGAATTCGGCAAGCACGGCCTGCTCTTCAGGGCGTGCGAGCTGGTCGATCGGGGGCATGGCGCTCGACGCCGGCCGTTCCGGCGCGTCGGCGGTCTGATCAAGAACGGGCGCGTCCGAAGGTCGAAGCAGCACGGAGGTCGACCACGCCGGACACGCATAGACCAGCGCGGTGCCGGCTGCCGCGTGAAGCAGGGCGTTCCAGCGTGCATTCCTCATAGTGACCGCTCGGACATCGCAGTTCTCATTTTGAACGGAAGGCCGCCCACAGCCGTCAATCCACCCAAACCTCGCCCAAATATCATTGTGTCCCCGATTTTGTCCTGCTGTCGGCTCCGCGTTGCCAAATGATTCCGCCTGGCCCCTAATGGCGCTAGTGCCCGATCATGACATTGACCGTTATCTTTCCGCGTGTGGGAAGAATGAACGGCTCGCCCTTCGGCAGATTCCTGATCGCCTTCGCCAGATCCGGCGGCAGCGCGGCGAGGTCGAGGGTCACCGGGCTGCGCTCGAATGCAATGCCAAGCTCCAGCAGGTGTCTGATCACGGCGTCCATATTGTGGTCGGGCTGGAGGATGCCCAACTTCTTGACGATGTCCGGGCCTGCCTCAAAACGTACCTGGTCTAGCCGAACCGGGTCGGGTTGCGGGGCTGCGTTACCGTTGGCGGCGGGCGTAGCCGATGGTTGGCTGGCGGACGAACCGGGCGTCGCTGCGGCTTTCGGATCGCCTTCCTGGGCGCCGCGAGCCGCGACCGCCGCCAAGGCCTGCCGGCTGGCCGGCGGCAGGCAGGCGGTGGGGGCGCCCACCCAATCCACCTCGTCGGCGGCGGGAACATGCTCCCCGTTTCCGACCGCCATCCTGCGCCCCGCGGGGTCGTAGGAGAGCCAGCCCATGCTGTTGTCGAAGGCGGGCACACGCGCATTGTCGCGGCGCGCGTTGGCGGCATCGATCTCCGGACGCTCGACGCGCGAGGTTCGGACCATGCGGACCGATCCGTCGCGCAATTCCCATGCGCGGTAATATGTACGCCCGAACAGATGCTGGACGAAGCTGGGTTTGGACGTCCATTGCTGCGCCCGCGTCGATGCGGGCAGCCGGATGGTCGTCACATAGCAGTCGAAGTCCGGCTTCTGGTAAAAGGGCACCTCGGCATCCTGATCGGCTGCGCGCACGCGGCGATCAGGCGGGCTGAAGCCGCCGCCCGGCAGCGCCAGCGATTTCGCGCCATTGCCGTCGTCCTGCCAGTCGACCGTGCCCGTGCCGCTGATTTTGAGGATGCTGGCGCCGGCCTGCTCGTCATAATGCCATTGCACGTCGTCGATCGTCTGGAATGTGTCGCCAATTGCATGCTGGCGGAACGCGGCAAGCAGCTGCGCTGAGGTCACGGCCGAGAATTGCACGTCCTGCTGCAATCCCTTGATCCCGCGCACGATGGTTGTGCTGACGACATGCGCGGGCTTGTCGAACCCGGCACGGGCATCCGCATCGTAGAGGTTGATCTCGTCGGGAACCGTCTCGGCCTGCCAGGCAAGCCGCTCGAGCGGGCTGCCGGCGATGCTGAGCGGCAGCACGCGGGTGATGGGATAAAGAGGCTGCAGGCTCGCGCGCGCAACGGGCGGCAAGGTGCCGTCCAGCCAATAGCTCGCGCCATCGATATGGGCGCGCACCAGTACGTGATCGAACAATTGCGGTATGGGTAGCCTCTGCTCGAGCCCATCGTCATTGCCCGCGGAATTGACGAGTACCGCCTCCGCATCCACTCCAAGTTGTTTCAGCAAGGCGAGCAAAAGCACCGTCTTCGCCTTGCAATCGCCATAGCGGCGCTTCCAGGTCTCGTCGGCGGTGGCGGGCTGCAGATTGCCGCCATTCAACCCGACATAGACGTAGCGCACGTCCTGTTGCACGAGCTTAAGCGCGGCCGCGGCACGGTCGAGCGGCGTGTGGTAAGCGGTAGCGATCCGCTGGACCTCGCTCATCAGCGCAGAGCCCGCGGTCAAGGTTGCCGCCTTGGCGTAAAGCGGCGCGAAGTGGCGCGAGACCGATGCCCAATCCGCGAAGTCGCTATATTGGAGGGCGCGTTGCCATTGATAGCGTGGCGGCGCGTCGTTGGGCGGCGACAGCGGCAACGGGTTGTCGAAACGGAAATCGATCGCGCGATCGCTCCTTTGCGCAACCGGCTCCAGGTCGGAGGTCATCCTGACGTTGGGCTGGTGCCCTTGCTCCCAGCTCAGGCCGAGATGATAGCGGCCTGGGGCGGGGCTTGGTCCGAGCAGCAGAATGCCCGATTCATGGTGCAACAGCGTGGGATCGCTTCCGAAGGTCGTGAGATCGATCTCCAGCTCGTCGCCGACGCGCAGATCCGGGACGTGCAGCACGGCCGTCAGAATGCCGTCGAGCGTAGCCGCCTCCAGCTGATCCTCGCGGCGCAGGATTTCGAAGGATGCGTTCTGCAGCACGTCGATCGACTGGCCATCGCGATAGACCCTGATCTCATGTACGATCGGCGCTCCGGCAATGGGATTCCACGCGATGGAGATATTGCCGAGTTCCAGCGCGTTCGATTGCAGGATCTTGAACCGCGATCCGCTATACTGCGCCTGCCCCGCATCGCTGATGTGCACCAGCACATCCTGGCGCCGCGCGAATATCGGCCCCGACACATTGGCAGGTACCGGCAGCATTTCCGACGGCACGACCCAGGCTGGTGTCGGTCCACGACGGACCTGTGGCGGATCCGCATGTGCAGCGCCCGCAAGCAAAAAGATGGCCGCGAAAGCTGACAGTGCGCGCACGCTTATCCCCCCCGTGAGGCGGCCATTGTGGCAGATGGAAAAGCAGGTTCAATAGCGTGCGGGCCAGGACCGTCCGCAATTGGGTCGGAAGCGGATATAGCCTCGGACGAACGAAGGGCATGCGCACGCGCGATGCGACGGTTGACAACTGTACGTTTATAGCGTACGGAGCGGGGCGATTTTGGCTCTTTCTCAGATTTGGCAACGGCGCCGAATGGGTAGGCGCCCTGTGCGCTCCAAATCATCAAGTTCGTTTCTGGTGTTTTTTGTTTTTGCCTCGGAAAGCCTGCGCGCCGGGCGGCGGCGGACCCAGCTTTGGCTGGGGGCGCGAAAGAAAAATTCCGGGCATCTGATTCCCGTCCCAGTTGACGCTCAGGACTCGTCGCCATATTCGCCGCGCGTCCCAAGGAGCATGACATGACTTACGTCGTCACCGACGCCTGCATCCGCTGCAAATATATGGACTGCGTGGAAGTGTGCCCGGTCGACTGCTTCTACGAAGGCGACAATATGCTCGTCATCAACCCCAGCGAGTGCATCGACTGTGGCGTGTGCGAGCCCGAATGCCCGGCCGAGGCGATTCTGCCCGATACCGAAGGCGGGCTCGAGAAATGGCTGGAGCTCAACAACACCTTCTCCGCGCAATGGCCCAATATCACGCGCAGGCGCGAGGCGCCGGCCGACGCCGATGAATGGAAGGGCGTGCCGGATAAATATGAGAATCACTTCTCGCCGGAGCCCGGCCAGGGCGATTGAATTTGGGCGAATCCAGAATTCGTCTCGCATCCGTATCGGCTTAACCAAGCACGCTACGCATTAACCAATTCGCAGCTTCTTACGGAAAGCTGGCATTCCGGTTGTAATTCTGTTACAAGCGCCGACAAGAAGTGAGCGCCATGCGGGCGTTTCACATAGGAAACATTTCCGACCGCCCTTCGCTGCCACCAGGCCGTTCATCCAGAACGGACTTGTTGGAGCCCTGCGGTCCGCTTGAGCAGAAAGGTCTCTCTAAATGGCTGCAAAGGCGCTGAGCTTCGTTGTCGGCGATTATGTCGTTTATCCCAAGCATGGTGTCGGCCGCGTGGTCGAACTCCAGAGCCAGGAAATCGCGGGCGCGAAACTCGAGCTGTACGTGCTCCGTTTCGAGAAGGAGCGCATGACGCTCCGCGTTCCGACCAACAAGGCTGAGAGCGTCGGCATGCGCAAGCTGTCGTCCAACGCGCAGATGTCGGACGCGCTGACCACGCTCAAGGGCAAGCCCAAGGTCAAGCGCACCATGTGGTCGCGCCGCGCGCAGGAATATGAGGCGAAGATCAATTCGGGCGACCTCGTGTCGATCGCCGAAGTGGTCCGCGATTTGTTCCGCGCCGAGGACCAGCCCGAGCAGTCTTACTCGGAGCGTCAGATTTTCGAAGCCGCCTGCAGCCGTCTCGCCCGCGAGCTGGCCGCGATGGAGCAGGTCGACGAGCCCACCGCGCAGGTGAAGATCCTCGACATCCTCCGCGCCGCGGCGGCGATCCACAACAAGGCGGCCGTTCCCGCCTGACACCCCAATATATCGAGTCGCCTCCAAGCGAATCGAAGGGCGGCGTCCGGCAACGGGCGTCGCCCTTTTTGATTCCGCACCGCGCCCGATCGCCCCCGTCATTGCGAGCGAAGCGAAGCAATCCAGGCCCGGACCCAGCGGATAGCGCAGGCCTGGATTGCGGCGCCGCTTCGCGGCTCGCAATGACACGGCGAACATTGCTCGGCCCGCTTGACTACATCTGTAATAGTGGTGTATCGCTGCAATAATACAGTGGAGGATGCCGATGCGCCGAATCATGCTTGCCGCCCTCTTGCTTGGAGCCGCGACCCCGGCGTTCGCCGCCGAACGCGATTTCCCCAGCTCCGGTTTCGACAAGGTCGATTTCGGCGCGGCGGGCACGGTCGATATCCATAGCGGCGGCCGATTCGCGGTCCATGTGAGCGGCGAACAGAAATGGCTCGACGAGCTCAACGTCCGCGTCGTGCAGGGCACGCTCATGATCAGCTGGCTGCACTCGCATCTCAACATGGGCGGCAGGCACGACGCGCCCCATTTCTCGATCACGATGCCGCGCGTGATCGGCGTGACATTGTCGGGCGCCGGCCCGATCACGGTCGACCGCGCCGAGGGGCCGGACTTTGCCGCTACCATCCGCGGCGCGGGTTCGATCGACATCGGCACGCTCCACGCCAACCACGCCCAGTTCGAGATGAGCGGCGCGGGCAAGATCAGCGCGTCAGGCTCGGCCGGGTCGGTCGACGCGAATGTCCGGGGTGTCGGTTCGATCGAGCTTGCTGGCCTGGCCGCGCGTGAGGGCCGGTTCGATATGGCGGGCACGGGCTCGATCAAGGCGCGGGTCGATGGCCCCGCCGATGCGACCATGAACGGCATGGGCAGCATCGACGTGGTGGGTAGCCCGCGCTGCACGGTTCACAAGCACGGCCTGGGCTCGGTCCATTGCGGCTGACGCCTGGGAAAAGGAGAAAGACCATGTCCCGTTTGATTCCCCTGGCCGCGATCGCCGTGGCCATGATCGGCGCAAGCGCCGTCCAGGCCGCCGAACGTGATTTTCCGACCGGCGGCGACTTCCACGCCGTGTCGAACAGCACCCCGTTCGATGTCTATGTCCACACCGGCAAGGCGCCCGGTGTGCACGCGACCGGCAATGACGAGGTGCTCAACCGGCTCGAGATCGAGAATCGCGGCGGCGAGCTCCATGTCGGCACCAAGTCCGGCAACTGGTTCTCGGGCTGGCATTGGGGTGGCCAGAAGGCGCGCATCGACGTGACCGTGCCGATGATCGGCGAGGTCTCGCTTTCCGGTCCGGGCAATCTCACGGTCGATACCGTCCGCACGCGCGATTTCGGTGCGCATCTCTCCGGTCCGGGCAACATCAATGTCGGCTCGGTCCAGGCAAGCGGGATCACGCTCAACCTGAGCGGGCCGGGCGACATCCGCGTCGCGGGCCATGCCGACCGGGCGGTGATGCACCTGAGCGGTCCCGGCAATATCCGCGCCGGTGGTCTCAACCTGGCCGAAGCGGACGTGACGCTGAGCGGTCCGGGCGACGTCGACGCGACCGTGACCCGCAATGCCGACGTGCGCCTGTCAGGCCCGGGCGACGTCCGCATCCAGGGCGGCGCGCATTGCAACATCCAGAAGAGTGGCCCGGGCGACGTTCACTGCGGCTGAGGCGATTTCCCCCGACCGGTAGATCGCCGGTCGGGGGCGCATCTTACTCCGCCGGCTTCAGATAGCGGTCGAACCATTCGACCGTGCGCCGCAGCGCATCGGTCTGGTTCTCGCGCTTGGCGAAGCCGTGGCCTTCGGCCGGATAATAGACGACCTCCGCCATATTGCCCTTGGCCTTGAGGATATCGGTCACCTCCTGCGCCTGGCCGCGCGGCACGCGGATGTCGTTCTCGCCCTGCAGCGTGAGCAAGGGTGCCTTGGCCTGGCGGATATAGGTCAAAGGCGAGGTGGCGTCGTAGACCTTGGGGAATTCGTCCGGGGCGCCGAGCAGCGACTTCTGGTAGCTTTGCAGGCCCGCATCTTCATGTTCCCACATCGTGCGCCAGTTGATGATGCCGAACATCTGCACTGCGGCGGCGAACGCGTCGGGCGCGCGGCCGATCGCCATCAAGGTCATGAACCCGCCATAGGAGCCGCCGGTGATGCCGACCCGCTTGGGATCGACATAGCCGGTCGCGACCAGGAAATCCTTGGCCGCGAGCTCGTCCTTGAGATCGCCCCCACCCAGATCCTGATAATTGGCGACCTGGAAAGCATGACCATAGCCGGTCGATCCGCGCGGGTTGGGCTGGATCACGAAATAACCGCGGCTCGCGAGCGCGGTCGCGCTCTTGTTGAAATAATCCTGCGTCTGCCCGGTCGGCCCGCCATGCGGCATCACGATCGCCGGATTGTGCCCGTCGCGCCTGGCGTTGAAGGGGATCGTCAGGATGCCGCTGACGAGCGTGCCGTCGAAGCTGCGCCACGTCACCACGCGCGACTTGGGAAGGCCTTCGGGCAGCAGGCTCGCCATTGCGAGCGCGGTCGCGGGCCTCGTGTGGCCTGTGGCGAGATCGAGGATCACCAGATTGCTCGGCGAATCCGCCCCCGACTGCATCACCAGCAATTGGCGCGAATCGGGCGAGAAGGGACGGTCCGCGCCAAGCCCGTTGGCGCCGGGCGGCATCGGCAGCGTCCGCTCCGCCATCGTCGCGATCGAAACCAAGGTCAGCCGGGTACGCCCATCCTCGCTCGTGCTGGCGACCATCCAGCGCCCATCGGGGGAGATCGGACCGGCGGACTGTTCCCACGGCGTCGGCTTGAGCCAGCGCCACGTACCGCCAGCGACCGTGTAAAGGCCGCCATGCATCTGGCCGGTCCCGTCGTTGGTGGTGACCGAGAGGCGGCCGCCGTCGGCACTCGCCCCGGCGGCGGCATAGACCGTCTTCGCCTTGGCCAGCAGGCGCGTCATCTTGCCGCTTGCCACCTCGATCCGCCACACCTCGCTCGCAGTACCGTCGGTGAAACCGCGGTCGGCAATCAGCGCCCGGCCATGATCGACCCAGGCGACCGCGCCCCAACCCCATTGCGGATCGCTTTCGTGCGTAAGGTTGCGGACCTTGTGCGTGACCGCGTCCATCACCGCCAGGTCGGTCTGTCCCTTGTCCTTGGGCTTGTACGAAATCGCGATCTGGCGCCCGTCGGGCGACACAAGGGGTTCGCCCTCGCGGATGTCGGGCGCGTTGGACAGGTCGCTGACCGCTCCGCCCGAGGCGGGCACGGCATAGATCTGATATTGCTCGTTCCCGCCTTTATCCTGCTGGAAATAGACCGTCCTGCCATCGGGCGAGACCGCGATTCCGCCTTGGCGATCGTCGCTCTGCGTAAGCTGGACCGGCCAGCTTCCCGCCGTATCGGTGCGCCACAGATTGTAGCGGCCGGTGAGGTTGGTCGAGACGAACAGGCGCCGCCCGTCCGCGCTCCACGCCGCGGACAATAGCCCGCGCGAGAAAGCGAGATCGTCGATCGGCACCGGCCGCGCCGCCGGGTTGGCGGGCGAGGTGATGCCATGCGGATCAGTGACGGGGCGCGCCGGAGTCGGGATTTCGGCCTGCGCGGCCATTCCCGCGATCAGAAACAGAGAAGTCGCCGCCAATATCCGTGCGCGCAGAGCCATGTCCGTCCCCCTAATTCGTTGGGGTGAGCATGGGCCGGGCCGCACGGCTTGTCCATCGCCCGGCGAAATGGCTCCATCTTGGATGGCTTTACTCGCGCAACCGCGCGAACTGGCATAAGCTCGAAGCGTTACGAGTCTCCGTTCCGTGCGTTACCAACCCTCTGCGAAGGGAGTTTTGCATGCTTCGACTTGGCCTGTGCGCCCTCCTTCTTTCCGCTGTAGCTTTGCCCGCTTCCGCCCAGATGCAGAACAACACCCCGCCCGCGGGCACCGCCGCCATGAGCGTGGGCTTCGGCGGCCAGGGTCCGTGGGGCGGCCAATATACCGGCTGGGGGCCCAGCTTCCGGCATTCGGCGCCCGAACGGATGCTGCAGGCCTCGCCCGATCAGGTGCGCGTCGGCGACGTGGTCCGCTCGGCTTATGGCGGGGTGATCGGCCGGGTCGCTTATGCCGACGGTGATGTCGCAGTGATCAAATCGCCACGTTGGGCGATGCGGCTGCCGGTCAAGGCGTTCGGTGTCAGCCACCAGGGCCTCGTGATCAAGCTCAGCCCGACCAGCTTCGAATATCTGGCGCGCGCCCACGGCGTCCGCGTCGGCTGAACCGATAATGGAGAGGATCATGCTCAAACTGTCTCTCGGCGCGCTGCTGATCTGCGCGGCTGCCTTGCCCCTCGCGGCGCAGACCACCGGTTACACCCCGCCCGCGGGCACCGACGCGATGGGCGCCAGCAACAGCGCCAGTTATGGCGGCTGGTGGCCCGGTACGGGCGGTCCAATGGTCTGGCGCAACACCTACGCTTATGGCGTGCAGGCGCAGCCCAATCAGGTTCGTGTCGGCAACCCGGTCTATTCGACAGAGGGACCGATGATCGGCCGGGTGGCTTATGTGGATGCACATGTCGCGGTGGTGAAATCGCAGCGCTGGGCCTTGCGGTTACCGGTCAAGGCGTTCGGGGTGAACAAGAAGGAAGGGCTGCTGCTCAAGCTATCGCCCGCCAATTTCGATCACCTGGCGCGGCTGCACGGCGCGCGCATCAGCTGACGCGTCAGATCAGGTAGAGCGAGGCAAGTTCGCGCACGAGGCCGACCGGCAAGGCGGCAAGATCGTCGGCCTCGCCGCCACCTAGATCCGCGGGCGCGTCATTTTCGGCGAGATAGCGCCAGCCCTGATGCGCGCGCTTGGGACGGGCGCGCACCGGCACGATCGGATCGGCCAGGCGGATCAGGCAATGGCCGCGCTCATCCTCCTCGAAACGCAGGATGAGGCTGCGCGCGATCAGCTGATGCTTCACGATCCAGTAGAGCGATCCGCCGATCAGCTCGGCATGGCGGGTCGGGCGGTAGCGCGTCGTGACATAGGTTTCGCCTTCGATCGCGCGCCCGGAAAGGCGCCCCGCGAGCGCGTCGGCATCGGGGCAACCGACCGCGACCTTGGTGATATTGAGCGACATCCGCCAAATGTGGCGCGGACGCGCCCGCGATCAAGCCTCAGTGAAGGTTGAACAGGGTCGCAAGGCCAAGGAATACGAAAAAGCCGACCGTGTCGGTCATCGTGGTCACGAAGACGGTCGACGTGACCGCGGGATCGATCTTGAGCTTCTCCAGCCCAAGCGGGATCAGCACGCCCGAAAGACCGGCATTGACGCTGTTGAGGATCATCGCGCCGAACAGGACCAGGCTCAGGCCGAGGTCGTGGTAGATAAGCTGGCAGCCGACCGCCATCAGGAAGCCGAGGCCGAGGCCGTTCGCGCTGGCGATCCACCATTCGCGCAGGATCATGCGCCATGTGTTGGAACCGGTCAGCTGATTGGTCGCCAAAGCGCGCACGGTGACCGCCATCGTCTGGGTCGCGGCATTGCCGCCCATGCCGTTGACGATGCCCATCAGGACCGCGAGCGTCACCAGCCGCGCGATCGTATCCTGGAAGATCGCGACCACCGCCGCCGCGAGGATCGCGGTCCAGAGATTGATGAACAGCCACCACATGCGGGTCTTGATCGTCGAAAGGATCGGCTCGTTGATGTCGCCGTCGCCCGCGCCCGACAGGCGCAACACGTCCTCGCCCGCTTCTTCCTGGATGATGTGGACGATGTCGTCGACGGTGATCATGCCGACCAGCCGCCCGCTCATATCCACCACCGCGGCGGAAATGAGCGCATATTTCTGGAAGCGCAGCGCGACCTCTTCCTGATCCATGTCGACCGGGATCAGGGTCTGTTCCTGCTGCATCATCTGCGCGACAGGCACGTCGCGCTGCGAACGCAGGATCCACGACAATTTGCAGGTGCCGACGGGGTGGTGCGTGTGGTCGACCACGAACACTTCCCAGAAGTCGGTGGTCAGGTCACCATTGCCGCGCAGATAATCGAGGACATCGCCCACATTCCAATGCTCGGGCACCGCGATCAGCTCGCGCTGCATCAGGCGGCCGGCGGATTCCTCGGGGTAGGAGAGCGCTTCCTCGATCGCGGCGCGGTCGTCGGGCTCCATCGCGCGAAGCACTTCGCGCTGGTCCTCGACGTCCATGTCCTCGATGATCGCGACCGCGTCGTCGGTATCCAGCTCGGAGGCGAGGTCGGCGATATTCTCGTTGGGCAGCGCCTCGAGCACCTGCTCGCGCACCCAGTCGTTCATCTCGGCGAGCACGTCGCCATCGAGCAGGTCGGCAAGCGCCTCTACCAGCGGCTCGCGCTGGTCTTTCGGCGCCAGCTCGAACAGGTCGGCGATGTCGGCGGGGTGAAGCGGTTCGACCAGCGAGCGCGCAGCCTCGACATCGCCCGCCTCGACCTGCTCGATCACCGCATCGACGAAATCGGGGGTCAGCCGGTCGTCCTTGTCATGGGACGGTTCGGCCTGGTGTTCGGCTTCCACCGGCTCCTGATCCGTCAGATCCGTGGGCTCAGCGATGTCGTTTTCGCGCTCGCTCATGGCCACCTCCCACTGATGCGCGGGGGCCTTAGGCCGGGGCGCCGCCTTTGTCAGCCCTTCATTGGCGCAAAAAGCGCACCACATGAGGGGCATGACCTACCGCCTCTCCGTCCTCGACCAGTCGCCGATCGCGCAGGGCTCCGATGCCGCCCAGGCGATCCGCAACACGCTCGATCTCGCGCGCACTGCCGACGCACTCGGCTATCATCGCTACTGGCTGGCCGAGCATCATGCCTCGCGTTCGCTCGCCGGTGTCGCGCCCGAGGCGCTGATCGGGCCGGTGGCGCTCACCACCAGCCGCATCCGCGTCGGATCGGGTGGGGTGATGCTGCCGCATTATTCGCCGTTCAAGGTCGCCGAGACCTTCTCGCTTCTGTCGGCGATGGCGCCGGGGCGGATCGACCTTGGCCTTGGCCGCGCGCCGGGGAGCGACCAGCGCACCGCTTTCGCGCTCCAGCGCGATCGCAGCCGACGGATGCCGAGCGACTTTCCCGAGCAGCTCGACGAATTGGCCGGCTATCTCGAAGGCACTTTGCCCGAAGATCACGCTTTCGCGTCGCTTCAGCATGTGATGCCGAGGGGTGGCGGCAACCCCGAGCTTTGGATGCTCGGCTCCTCGCCCGAAAGCGCGATCTGGGCGGCCGAACGCGGCCTGCCTTATTGCTTCGCCGATTTCATCAATTCCGACGGCGCGCATCTCGCGCAACATTATCGCCGCAGCTTCCGCCCTTCGGCGCGGCTGGCCGAACCTTATGTGATGGCCGCGACCTGGAGCATTGCCGCACCGACCTCGGAAGAAGCCGAGCGCCTCGCCGCACCCGCGCGGATGATGTTCGCACACCTGACCGCGGGGATGCCGATTCCAGTGCCCCCGGTCGAAGAGGCGCTCGCCTGGCTCGAAGCCAATCCAGCGGCCAGCCGCCGTCACCGCCGCACCGTGCTGGGCACGCCGGCCGAGGTGCGGCGTGGTTTGGACGAAGTCGCTGCGGATTATGGCGCGGACGAGCTTATGCTGGTCAATATCCTGCCCGATCACGCCGCGCGGCGCCGGTCTTATGAGTTGGTGGCGGCAGAATATGGACTGGCGCCTGCGGCTGAGGCTGCTTAAGCGCGACCAACCCGATTCCCCGTTCGCCCTGAGCTTGTCGAAGGACTGCCTTTCCGCTTCGTCAGAAGAAGGACAGTGCTTCGACAAGCTCGGCACGAACGGTGTTTGAAACCTGGAGAAAGACAATGGCCGACGAAACGCTGACGCTCACCCTCGACACCGGCAATGGCGAAGGCGGCGACGTCGTCATCAAGCTGCGGCCCGATCTCGCCCCCGGTCATGTCGAGCGTATCACCGATCTCGCCAAGGAAGGCTTTTACGACGGCGTGATCTTCCACCGCGTCATTCCGGGCTTCATGGCGCAGGGGGGCGATCCGACCGGCACCGGCATGGGCGGCTCCGAGCAGCCCGACCTCAAGGCCGAATTCTCGTCCGAACCGCACGTCCGCGGAATCTGCTCGATGGCGCGTGCGTCCAATCCGAACAGCGCGAACAGCCAGTTCTTCATCTGCTTCGACGACGCGACCTTCCTCGATCGCCAGTACACGGTGTGGGGCGAGGTGATCGAAGGCATGGAGCATGTCGATGCGCTCCCCAAGGGCGAACCGCCGCGCAATCCCGGCAAGATCGTCAAGGCGACGGTGGCTTAAACAATCCTCCCTACGCGAGGCGTGGGGAGGATTTCTTTAGTCCGCGATCGTCTCGAACAACCAGTCGTGAAAGATGCGCACCGCGCGATTGGAAAGCCCGGTCCTGCGCGACGCGAACCAATAGCTGTAGGACGCGTCCGCGACATGATCGAAGATGCGGACCAGACGCGGATCGTGCGAGCCTTCGACATGCTCGTCGAGCATGAAGGCGACGCCCAGGCCCTGCGCCGCGGCATCGAGGATCAGCTGGCCCGAATCGAAATGATCGATCGCGAACGGCTCGAGATCCGGTCGGCCGATCGATTCGCGCCAGATGTTGAACAGCTCCTGCATGTCGCGATGGACCAGAATGGTCGCGCGGCCCAGATCGTCGGGCTCGCGCAGCGCGTCGGGCCCTTCCTTGAGCTTGGGCGAGCCGATCGCGGCGACGCGGCTGCGCGCGATCTTGCGCGAATATAATGCGGGGTCGATCTCGCGTGCGACCACGATCGCCGCATCCAGCCCCTCACCCAGCCGCGCGAGCGCATGCGGCTGCGTATCGATGTCGATATGGAAATCCTCGTGTTTCGCGCGCAGTTCGGGCAATTTTCCGATTAATCGCTGCGATGCAAAAAGAGGCGGTACATTCAGCCGCAGGCGCAGCAGATCCGCCTCGCCCGTCGTTGCGTCGATTGCAACGGCCAGCGCATCGAGCGCGGGCGCGACCCGGGCCAGCAACTGCTCGCCATCGCCATTCAGGATCATCGCCTGGTGGCGCCGCTCGAACAAGGGCCGGCCGACGAAACGCTCCAAACTTTGGATGCGGCGGCTCAATGCGGGCGAGGAAAGCGCGAGCTCTTCTGCGGCGGCCTTGACCGAGCCCAGGCGCGCGACCTGGACAAAAGCCTCGACGGCCGTGAGCGGGGGAAGCCTACGCATACCGATCTCCCTCGTTCGCCGGCTTGCTCACCGGCACCGATGACGACATCGTAACAACTGGGATAATGAATGCGAATTGCGCAATTCGCAACCGCAAAATAACCCTTCGCAATTGCACAATGGTACCGGTAACAGCATAAGCAAACTGCCTTTCAGGCATCCTCTCCTAAAACTTCAGGGCCGGGCACCTTCGGGTACCGGCCCTTTTTTTCATGTCGCAAGCGTCATTATCTCCAGGGCGGGCGCCCATCGCGCGCAGGCCACGTTTCGTCTCAGAGAGGTTACGCAAACTTGACCCTTTCGGACCCGAGCAGGCGTCTCATCGCTTGCCAAGCCAAGTCAGTTTTGCGACGGATCAATGACGTACAGGGTTGAAAGGGTCGTTTTGGCATGAATTCTCCGGTCGCCGAGCAGGCGCTCAAGCGCGTTGAGCGTCGCCGCCCGAGCAAAGGCCCCGGCCCGCTTGCGATGTTTTTCAAGGGATTCCTGCGGCATCCGGTGATGGTCGGATCGATCATCCCGTCGTCGAAGAAGCTGATCCGGCACATGCTGTCGCGAACAGATTGGGAAAACACCAAGCTGTTCGTCGAATATGGCCCGGGCGTCGGCACCTTCTGCCAGGAGATTCTCGACCGCATGGCCCCCGACGCGACCTATATCGCGATCGACCTCAACCCCGACTTCATCGATTATCTGGCGCGCACGATCGTCGATCCGCGCTTCATCCCCGTGCTGGGCTCCGCCGCAGATGTGCGCCGCATCATCGCCGACCATGGGCATGAGAAAGCGGATTATATCCTGTCCGGCCTGCCTTTCTCGACCCTGCCCGCGGGCATCGGCCCCAAGATCGCGGCCGAGACGCATGCCGCGCTGCGCAAGGACGGCGCCTTCCTGGTCTATCAATTCTCGCCCAAGGTGCGCGACTTCCTGGCGATGAATTTCGACCGGATCGACCATGCGTTCGAGCCGATCAACATTCCGCCGGCGCAGCTCTACTGGGCCTGGAAAGACTAAGGCCCAACGCGTCATCTCAGCGAAAGCTGGGATCTCGGCCCGCGAGCGTAACTTCCCGAGATGCCAACTTGCGCTGGCATGACGGGGAGTCCTACCGATCGACGCCGAAGCTCAGCCGCCGCGTCACCGACGCGTCGACCACCGCCATCAGATAATAAGCCAGCGCCCAGCGCAGCCGGGTGAGCCAGCCCGCGCGTTCGTGGCTTGCGGGCCGGATCTGACGCGAATCCGCCATCTCGCCCTCGAAATAAGTGCGCATATGGTCGGCGAAGGCCTGGTCCTCGATCCGCAGCATGATCTCGAGGTTGAGGAACAGGCTGCGCACGTCGAAATTGGCCGAGCCGATATGTACGACATTGTCGATCACGAACAATTTGGTGTGCAGCTTCTGCGGCTGATATTCGAACACCTCCACCCCGCGCGAGAGCAGGCGGTGATAAGTGTGGCGCGCCGCCGCGATCGCCACCTCATGATCGGTTTTCGACGGCGTGACCACGCGCGCCACCCCGCCGCGTTTCGGCACGCTTTCGATCGCGCGCATCATGCGTGGCGTAGGCGCGAAATAGGCCGCGATGATGTCGAGCCGCTGCGCCTTGCGCACATCCAGCCGCAGCGTGCGCGCCCAGGGGCTCAGCCGCCGCGTCGGGCCGCCGAGCAGCCAGCAGGCATTGCCGCCCTTGGGATTGCTCCAGCGCGACAGCGCCCGTCTGAGATCGCGCAGGCGCGATTTGGGCTTGTGCGTCCAGCGCGCGAGCGCGTCGAAATAGCCGACCAGCCGTTTCGCGGCGGGACCCTCGATCCGGATGCCGAGGTCGCGCCAGCCCTTCTTGTCGTCGAAATAATCGTCCTCGACGTTGAAACCGCCCACGATCGCAGTCGATTCGTCCGCCAGCGCCAGCTTCTGGTGGTTGCGCAACAGATAGCGGCGGCCGAAACGCGGCAGGAAATGGCAGACGTCGGCGCCTTTCGCCTCCAGGCCTGCGAAGAAATCGGGGGGCGCGGAGCTGCCGAACCCGTCGACGATCAGCGACACCTTCACGCCGCGGTCGAGCGCGCGCTCCATCGCTTCGCGCACCATGCGGCCGGTGCCGTCGGGGGTGTAGATATAATAAAGCAGGCGGAGGCTGTGCTCCGCGCCGTCGATCAGGCCGATCAGCGCCGTGAGCCTTTCCTGGCCCGCGATCAGCAGCGTCAGGCGGTTGCCGTCGACCGTGAAATGCTTGCGCCGGCCAAGGCTCGGCTTCCTCGTTGCGGTCACCGGGCGTGTTTTCGTTGACTCTGCCACCGCCTCATCCTATCTCGCCCCCCTTCCAACACCACCAAATGCTTGGTCAAGCGGAGCGTTCAGGATGGCGCGCGTTACCGTCGAGGATTGCGTCGACAAAATTCCC
>Ga0157370_10000339_pt1 | contig 58956 bp, 61 predicted proteins | sample C35metaG_FD_113463 | JGI IMG/M metagenome (GOLD analysis project Ga0157370, IMG submission 113463) | Corn rhizosphere microbial communities from Kellogg Biological Station, Michigan, USA - C3-5 metaG | ecosystem: Host-associated > Plants > Roots > Rhizosphere > Soil | place: USA: Michigan...
ATCCCCAGCATTCTGGCACACAGCGCGATGGCCTGCGCGTGGTTGCCCGATGAAAACGCCACCACGCCCGCCCGCTTCTGCTCATCGCTAAACTGCAACAGGGCGTTCATTGCGCCACGAAATTTAAAAGCGCCCATGTGCTGGTAGTTTTCACATTTGAAGAATAGCTTGGCTCCCAGCTCTTCATCGGCGGTGCGTGATGTCATGACCGGGGTTTTTCTCACATAGGGTTCGATTCGGTGGGCAGCGGCAGCAACATCAGCATAAACAGGCAAGGCAACATCACTCATTTTTCTCTACCTAGGGTCAGCGGGATGAAAAGACAAAATATATAAAATTAGACATAACGTCTATATTTGTAGCCTGTAAGTTTGACGAAAAATCTAATTATAGATAACTTATCAGCCCATCCCGGCCGGAAACCAAGAGAAAAATTATGTCAGGATCGTCAGAGAAGTGGCTGCTCGACCAGCTCAACGCGGTAGCCGCAGGGTTAGGAGAAACCTTTGCGCCCTTTGCCGAAGTGGTGCTGCACGATCTTCGCGACCCGCAGCATTCGATCATTGCGGTACACAATAATTTGTCCGGCCGACAGGTTGGCGAACCTACCACCGAGATGGGGCTGGCGCGTATCGCTTCCCCCGATTACCCGAGCCTTATCACCAATTACGCCAATAAATTCGCGGATGGCAGGCCAGCGAAAAGCACCTCGATCGGCATTAAAGATCCGCAAGGGAAGTACATCGCCGCGCTCTGCATCAACGTCGATATGACGCTGTTTCGCGGCATGCAGAGCGCGCTGGCGCAGTTCACCAGCATCGCGACTGACAGCGTGAGCGAGACGCTGGGACCGGCGGGCACCGAGGCTATTCGGCAATATATCGATAAGTTTGCTGCCCGGCTGGCCTCCACGCCGCGCGCGCTGAAAACCGCCGAACGCAAACTGCTGATGCGCGAGTTGCAGGAAAATGGCCTGCTGGAAGTGAAAAAATCAATGGATACCGTGGCGCAGCATTTGGGCGTGTCCCGCGCCTCGATTTATCTGTACGCCAAAGAGTAAGCTATCGGCAAATAAGCTGATTAGCCGATTCTTCGCCGCGCTTCACCTATGTCGCCAATGGAAAAACCCGTTGTCGTAAAAGCCACTAGCCGCCAGCCGCTCCCCTCTCTATCTTCCTCACAACGTTGTTGTGAGGTCACTATGCTTAGATTTTTGCTCTGTAGTTTTGCTCTGGTTTTACTCTATCCCACGGGGATTGACCTCTATTTGGTCGGCCTGCCGCAAATTGCTCAGGATTTACATGCTACCGAGCCGCAATTGCATATCGCCTTTTCGGTTTATCTGGCAGGCATGGCCGCCACCATGCTGATTGCCGGAGGTATAGCAGACCGCTACGGGCGTAAACCCCTTACACTCTTTGGCTCGCTGGTCTTTATGCTGGCCTCGCTGGCTGGGGGCATGGCGACCAGCAGTGAGATATTTTTGCTCACCCGGTTTATTCAGGGGATTGGCGCAGGCTCCTGCTATGTAGTGGCTTTTGCGATTTTGCGCGACACCCTCGACGACCGCCGCCGCGCCAAAGTGCTGTCTGTCATTAACGGCGTGACCTGCATTATTCCGGTTATTGCGCCGGTGGTCGGCTACCTGATTATGCTCAAATTTCCTTGGCACAGCCTGTTCTTCACTATGGCCGCAATGGGGCTGTTGGTGTTTCTGCTCTGCTCGCTGGTGCTCACCGAGTCGCTGCCAGAAAGAGCCACCGCCAAAGCCGATACGCCACGCCAGAAGCCGGTTTCAAATGAAAATTTCAACCAGCGCTTTTTTATCAGCAGGTTAATTATCACCACGCTGGGCATCACCATCATTCTAACTTATGTGAACGCCTCACCTTTTTTAGTCATGGAACAGCTAGAATTTAGTCGGGGCCAGTACTCGCTGGTAATGGCGCTGACCGCGCTTGTGAGCATGATCTCTGCTTTTTCAACGCCTTACTGGCTGTCGCGCTTCAAAGAGAAGCACCTGATGCTGACCGCGCAGGCGATGTTCGTCGGCGCCGCCTTAGTGCTGCTGGCGGCGCAAAAAGCCCTGCTGCCGGTGCGCGCCGAGCTGCTGGGCTTTGTGCTGATTTGCGCCGCGTTCTCACTGGGTTTTGGCGTGACCATGAGTCAGGCCCTCAGCCCTTTCAGGCTGCGGGCAGGCATGGCAAGTTCGCTGCTAGGCATCACGCAGGTCTGTACCTCAGCGCTGTACATCTGGCTGATGGGCGCGCTGGGGGTTCAGGCACTCAACATGCTACTGGTGATCCTCATCGCGGGTGGAGCTTTCAGCGCGGCCCTCATATTATGGGTCCCTACTTCCCCTCAGGCGAAACCACATGAAGAAGTCTCTGGCGCGACTTGACCTCAATCTGCTGTTTATTCTGCAATTGCTGTTGCAGGAAAAAAGCGTCTCCAGAACGGCGAAGAGGCTAAACGTCACCCCTTCAACCGTCAGTAAGTCGCTAAATAAACTCAGAACCTGGTTTGATGATCGACTGTTTATCAAAACGCCGCAGGGGCTGGAACCCACGCCGCTGGCGCTGAGCATGGAGGCGGAACTGGCGGACTGGCTGCTGCTCTGCGGGCTGATTGCCGATAAGCAGGGCCATGAGATCCCACGCGGGGTGAAATTCGAGTTGGTGATTGAGTCGCCGCTGATGCTGCTGATGTTCAACCAGCTTTCCCAGCGTATTTACGCGCAGTATCCCGAGGCCAAAATCAAGGTACGAAACTGGGATGACGGCTCGCTGGAGGCGATTATTCGCGGCGAGGCGGACATTGGCTTCACCGGGCGGGAGAGCCATCCACTTTCCAGAGAGTCACTGCATTTACTGCCCAACTTCGTCAATTTCGAAGTGTTATTCAGCGACCTGCCGGTGGTCTATCTGCGTGAGGATCACCCGGCCTTGCAGCAAGAGTGGAATCTGGAAACCTTCCTGCAATACGCGCATATCGGCGTTTTTTGGGAACATAGCGAGATCTGGGCGCTGGACAATGTGTTGCAGGAGATGGGTACTCAGCGCAGCGTGTCGCTGACCCTGCCGAGCTTCGAGCAGTCGCTGTTTATGGCGGCCCAGCCCGGCCATACCATGCTGGCGACCGCGCCGAGCTATTGCGGGCGCTACGCCCAACAGCTGAATTTAGGCCTGGTCACCCGGCCCATTCCCCTCGCCAAAGCGCATCAGGACAAGCTGATTATCCCTTTCACCATGATTTGGCATAAACGCAATGCTTACAGCTCGAAGCTGAAATGGCTGAAGCACACCATTCGCAGCCTGTATGACTCGGGCGAGTTCGGCTCCGGCCACCTCTGGTAGCCGCGCTATTTTTGCAGGCTAGCCAGATAAGCGCAGAACATGTCGGCCATGGCATTGGCATAAGTGTCGATTTCTGCGGCAGTGCGCGGGGTTTCGGAGAACTGTTTACCCGTGGCGCTTAGCGCGTTGGTGATCAGGTCGCCCGCCAGTGCGCGCGTCTCGGGGCTGGCGTCGGGCAAGGCTTTTTGCATGAAAACGTCGACGATGGCGTCCCCTTTCACCCTCACTTCCTGCGCCTCTGGCGCATCGCGATACAGCGGCGCGGCGTCATTGAGCGCCACGCGCATTTCCGCCTCTTCGCACTCCGAATGAATAAAAGCGTGGACCAAGTTGCGCAGCCGCTGTAACGGCGTTTTCTCATCATCATTCAAGATACTGCGCAGCATATCGGTGGTCTGCTGCCACTCGTCGCGCTGCAAACGGAACAGAATCGCCGCCTTATTGGGGAAATATTGGTAGAGCGAGCCGATGCTCACCCCGGCCTTCTCCGCCACCCGCGCGGTAGTGAAACGCTGCGCCCCTTCCTTCGCCAGAACCTGAGTAGCCGCCGTCAGGATAGTCGCTACCAGCTCGGTCGATCTCGCCTGAAGTGGTTGTTTTCTTGATGAAATTTGTGGGGCGCGGCGTTCAGTCATCGGGGCCTCGGAATGCGAATAGTTAAATGCGAATAATTAGTCATATTATAGTGGCGTGCAACGTCGCACTCAATCTCAGACTGGAAATAAGCCATGAATACTCTGACTTCCGCCCCACTGGCACCCCTACTTGATCGCTTATTTGCCGAGGCGCGAGAAAACTTACCGGCAGTCGATCCGGCGCTGCTCAACATGTCTGACGACGAGCGAAAACGCCTCAAGCAAAGCAAAACCGAATACGTCAATCTGTACAGTATGCTGAAGGATTTCCCCCTTGCGGTATCGCGCGAAACCGGCGCGCTGCTCTACATGCTGGCGCGCTCGAGCAATGCCAAAAACATCGTTGAGTTCGGCACCTCGTTTGGCATTTCCACCTTGCACCTCGCGGCCGCGCTGCGCGACAACGGCGGCGGCTTGCTGATAACCAGCGAATTCGAATCTTCGAAAGTGATGCGCGCCAGAGAAAACCTGCAAGCTGGCGGGGTCAGCGATTTGGTGGATATCCGCCAAGGCGACGCGCTGCAAACCCTGAGCGTCGACCTGCCGGAAAGCATCGACATGCTGCTGCTCGACGGCGCCAAAGCACTTTATCCGGATATCCTAAATCTGGTGGAAAGCCGCCTGAAACCGGGCGCGCTGATCATCGCCGACGACGCCGAAGACAGCCCGGAGTTCCTGACCTACATCCGCGCCGAGAACAGCGGATACCTCTCCGTCCCCTTCGCCGACGACGTCGAATTGTCGATGCGTCTGGGGTAATGGCATCAGCGTTAAGACACAAAAAAGCCCCGAATTTGGGGCTTTTTGTTTGAGGCTTTGGGGCAAGAATCTATAGAGGGATTCAGGCCATGAAAACCTGCGGACCTTTCTCTTCAATCACGTTGATAATTCGCAGTGCAGCTTGGTTAGGTTTGCTCTCGTCGCGCTCCCACTTTGAGACGCTTTCAACCGACATACCAATCATCAAAGCCAGTGCCGACTGGGACATTTTATAGCGCACACGCACTTCTTTAATCTGGCTCCCCGTCATCGGGCGAACCTTTGGGATCTTGCGCGCATCTACGGCTGCGTGAATTGCGGCAACTGTTTCATCTTTAACTACGCCCAATTTGTTATAGCGCTCGGCCATACCTTGAATGCGTTCCAGACGATCACTCATCACAATTTACCTCTATGAGTTCTTTTGCTTTTAACAACTGTTCTATTTGTACATTGGTCATGGCAATAAAGTCAGAAGCAATCTTACAGTAGGCTGCAATTTCATCATCTTCCAGCTCCTTACCCTTTTTCTTCGAAAGCTGACTTTTCAGATACATATCAAAGAAGTAAAGATTTTCACCATTATTAAAAAACACGATTGATCGAGCGCCATCCTGTGGACTCACCGCAGGCAATGCTAAGCGTTTCTTGTAAGTGTACTTTCCTAGCTGGTCGCCGGGCAGACCAGAAGTGATTGCTCTGGCTGCTTTGCATAAGATTTTATTGTTAATCCGCGCATTCTTGCGCTCTTGCTCAAATTCAGGCGTTAAGTAAATTCCCATTTATGCCTTTACCGTCCATGTAACCCGTAAGCATGACTATAGTCTAGCTTACGGGTTTGGACTATCACAATCGGCTCAGTGTTGAAAAATACTGGCCTAAATCACCCCATTACTTCGACAAACTCTGCGCTGCTTTCTCGATCAGCTCGGCGACTTTTTGCGGCTGTGAGGCGAAGACGGCGTGGCTGGCTTTCACTTCAACCACTTTACTGTCGGCGCGTTTTGCCATGAAGCGCTCTAAGTCTGGATTGATGGCGCGGTCCTGGGTTGCGACCAATGCCCAGCTTGGTTTGGTTTTCCAGGCCGGTTCAGCGGCCGGGGTGCCGAAGATAGCGGCGGCTGGCATCACCTGTGAACGGGCCATAAAGTTGGCTTGGGCGGCTGGCAGGTCGGCGGCGAAGTCGGCGTGGTAGACCTCAGGTTTCAGGTATAAGAAGTGGTCGCTAGTTTGTGCAATACCTTGAGTCGCCTGAGGAATTTTTGCAGAAAGACCTCCCAGCGTTTCGCCTTTTTCGGGTTGGAAAGCGGCGATATACACCAGCCCGGCGACTGACGGGTCCTGCCCCGCTTCGCTAATAATAAAACCACCGTAGCTATGCCCTACCAGCAAAGATTTCCCCGTCTGCTGGCCCAAAATGCGGCGCGTCGCGGCGACGTCATCGGCCAGCGAGGTTTGCGGTTCTTGCACAATCGAGACGTGATAACCAGCCTTGTCCAAGATTTTGGTTACGGCCTGCCAGCCAGAACCATCCGCGAAAGCGCCGTGGACCAACACGATATTTTTTACAGGCTCAGCGAATGCCGCGCTTTGTGCCGCAAAAGCCAGTGCCAGACCAGCCGCCAGAGTCGTCAGGGTTTTCTTCAACATGATGATTTCCTTCATTTTAGGGTTGGATAAGGGATACCTATTTAGTTATCGCAATATTGTTTATCGCGATAACTAAATTGAAGTTAAAACTATCAGCATTGGCTTAGGTGTCAAGCTATTTGTTATCGCGATAGATAAATATTTACCCGCAATGGTATGATGGTGCATAGTCCGACGCTAAAGGAGCCCCCCGTGACACATCGTCCCCGCCTGGCGGAGCAGCTTTGTTATTCCATCTATTCGACCTCTATCGCCATCAAGCGGCTGTACAAGCCCCTGCTTGATGCCATGGGCGTGACCTACCCGCAATATCTGGTGCTAAACGTACTTTGGGAACAGGGGAAGCAGTCGATTGGCGGCATTGGTGACACTCTGGCGCTGGAAACCAGTACCCTGACACCGTTACTTAAGCGTTTGGAAAATGAAGGTTTTATTGAGCGCGTGCGCAATCCGCAAGATGAGCGTCAGGTGATGATTTCCATCACGGACAAAGGAAAGCAGCTGGAAGAAGAGTCGATTCGCCTGTCCGAAACGCTGTTTTGCAGTTCGAATCTGGAGTTGAAAGAGTTACAGCGGCTGAATCAGGAGATCGTTGCGCTGCGCGACAATATCGCGCAGCGCAACGGCTAAGTCTCTATTTAGGCTGGCGTTTATCTTCAGTACGCAGATCAAAATCCGAGGCGTCATGGCGCTCGTGGAGTTGGTCTGCCGGGTCACCGAAGGTGCGGTTTACCTTGCGCCCGCGTTTCACTGCCGGGCGGTTGGCCACTTCTTCGGCCCAGCGCTGGAAGTGCTTGTAGGATTTGAGATCAAGGAACTCAGCGGCGTCGTACAGGCCGCCCTGCGCCAGGCTGCCGTACCACGGCCAAATCGCAATATCCGCAATCGAATACTCGTCACCCGCAATAAAGCGATGGTTGGCTAACTGGCGATCCAGCACGTCGAGCTGGCGTTTCGCTTCCATGGTAAAGCGGTTGATGGCGTATTCAATTTTGAACGGCGCATAGTTGTAGAAATGGCCGAAACCGCCGCCCAGATAAGGCGCAGAGCCTTGCAACCAGAACAACCAGTTCAGGGTTTCAGTGCGCGCAGCAATCTCTTTTGGCAAGAAATGGCCGAACTTCTCTGCCAGATACAACAGGATCGCGCCAGATTCAAAAACGCGGATCGGCGGCGTTGCCGAGTGGTCAAACAGCGCCGGAATTTTCGAGTTCGGGTTCACTTCCACAAAGCCGCTGGAGAACTGATCGCCTTCGCCAATGCGAATCAGGTGCGCGTCATATTCCGCCTCGGTCACGCCCAGTGCCAACAGCTCTTCCAGTAAAATCGTCACCTTTTGGCCGTTTGGCGTACCCAGCGAATAGAGCTGCAACGGGTGCTTGCCGATTGGCAACACTTTCTCGTGCGTTGGACCAGCAATCGGGCGATTTATCTTCGACCAGTTACCGCCATCTTGTTGATTCCATACCCAAACCTTTGGAGGCTGATAGTTATTTTCCGACATGGATCACTGCCCTCTGTTATAGGATTCATTGGTGTTCATCAAGATTGAGCATAGCCTTGATGATGGCAGTTGATCTATTTAGTTAGTGCTCACCCTCAAGGTGATTAAAGAGGGGGCAGGCGACGCTTTACCGGCGTAGCTTTAACCAGCGACGTGTTGCACTGCGCGTAATCAGCAATAGGATCCAGGATCTCATCGAGATGCTGCATTGACCGGACCTGTAGGCGCATCACGAAGCAATCTTCGCCGGTGACTTTGTCGCACTCGCTGCATTCTGGCATCTGCTGAATCAGCTTCTGCACATAGTGCAACTGCCCAGCTAGCGGCTTAACGCGCACTATCGCCATCAGCGGATAGCCCAGTGCTTCAAGATTGATGGTGATACTAAATCCTTCAATAATATGATTTTCTTCCAGCCTGCGTACCCGCTCAGCGGTTGCCGGAGCCGATAACCCCACCTGCTCGCTAAGGGATTTAATCGACAGTCTCGCGTCCTGCGCCAGCAGCTTTAAGAGCAATCGGTCGATTTTATCAATATTCATTTTTCCTCTGCCTTATACCAAACCCGCTTATTTTTAATAAAAAGGATTCATAGCCAAATAACCTTACTTAAATAAGCTTTGAGTCCATATCGCCTTGCTATCTGCATATTATGCCGCCCCTTTTGTGAAGATAATAATCTCCACCTACTCTCTTTATAAATAACAAATTACGGGATGAAAAATGAAACAGCTTGAGATTGCCGATAGCTACCAGCTGGATGATTTACGCATTGTCGAACGCCAGAAACCGGCATCGCCCGGCCCCGGCGAGGTGATGGTGAAGATGGGCGCGGTTTCGCTCAATTTCCGTGATTTGCTGGTCGCCACGGGTAGCGGGCACTGGCGACCAACGCCGGGCCGCGTGCCGGGTTCCGATGGAGCAGGACGGGTGGTTGAAGTGGGCGAAGGCGTGACCCGTTTCACCGTCGGCGATCGCGTCATCACCACCATTTTGCCGAACTGGATCTCCGGGCCGATGACCGAGGAAAACTCCAGAGGCTCACTGGGCGGTGTGGCGGTAGACGGCGTACTGGCCGAGTATCGCGTGCTGAATGCCGAGTCGCTGGTTCTGGCCCCTGACTATTTGACCGACGCTCAGGCCGCCACCTTCCCGACCGCCGGGCTCACCGCATGGCATGCCTTGCAGCGCGCCGGCAAGCTCGGCCCGGACAGCACGCTGCTGGTTCAGGGAACCGGCGGTGTTTCCCTGTTCGCCTTACAGATAGGCTTGGCTGCGGGAGCTAGAGTTCTGGCGACGTCAGGCTCAGATGCGAAGATTGAACGCCTCAAAGCCATGGGCGCGCACGCCACGGTGAACTACCAGCAGCGGCCGGAATGGAGCCAGGATGTTCTGGCATTAACGGGGGGCAAAGGGGCCGATGTCACGGTGGATATCGGCGGCGCCTCAACGTTGCACCACTCAGTGAAGGCCGCGGCGCATTATGGCGTCATTTGCATCGTCGGCCTGACCGGCGGCCTAGAAGCGACCTTCAACGTGTCACAGGTATTCTTCAAAAACCTGCGCATTGAGGGGATCGAGACCGGCTCACGCGAAATGCTTGAAGCCATGCTCAGCTGGTTCAGCGACCGACAAATCACGCCGGTGGTGGACAGCATTTATAGTTTCGAAAACAGCCGCGAAGCCTTCCTGCACCTGCAATCTGGCCAGCACTTGGGTAAAGTCTGCATCACCTTCTAACTTCATCAATAACAAAAAAAGCAGCGGTTTAGGCCGCTGCTTTGCTTGAGGGTGATCCTGACACAGGAACGGCTTTAGGCCTTGGCGGCAGCGGCCGGTGTGGCGCGGAAAGCTACGCCAAAACGGTTGAAGGCGTTCATCAGGCTGACGGCATAAGTGAGATCGGCCAGCTCCTGCTCGCTAAACTCGGCGATGGCCGCCGCATACTCTTCATCCGGCACGCCGGTTTCGCTAACGCGAGTGACGCTTTCCGCCCAGCTCAGCGCCACGCGCTCGCGGGCAGTGAACACGGCGCCCGCCTCATGCCATACGGGGACCAGCACCAGCTTTTCCACCGATAAACCCGACTTCAGCAGGTCGCGGGAGTGCATATCAATACAGAACGCACAGCCGTTGATTTGGGAAACGCGCAGGTAAACCAAGTCAATCAGCGCCTTCGGCAAGCTGCCTTTCAGCAGCGTTGAGTACACGGCGCCAAAGGCTTTATAACCCTCTGGGGAGGCTTTGGCGTAGTCGATACGTTGAGTCATGATACTTCCTTAGTGTTGTCGTTTTGAGAACACCAGAATGAAGAATCTTGGCCTGCATCGAAAGCGCCATAAAGTGTCTATTATTCCAGACCATGATTAGGCGGTGGGGATGGTGCCCCCGTCAATAACGAACTCGGTGCCGCTGATGGATGCCGCCCGTGGCGACACCACGAAGGCAATCAGGTCGGCCACCTCGCGCGGTTTAGCCGGCCGTCCCAGCGGAATTCCTCCCAGAGAGTCCATAATGATCTGCTTACCGCCCTCGTAATCCGTGCCCGCCTGTTCGGCGAGGCGCTCGGCCATCGCCACCGCGGCGGTGGTTTCCACCCAGCCCGGCGAGACGCGCACCACGCGCACGCCCTGCGGCGTCACCTCTTTCGACAGACTTTTACTGTAAGTGGACAGCGCCGCTTTCGCCGCCGCATAGGCAGTAGTGGATTCCGGCAGCGGCAGCTGATGCTGAATAGAGGTAACGTGGACAATCACCCCGGCGCCCTGTTTGAGCATCTCTGGCAGCAGAGCGCGATCGAGCCGCACCGCCGACAGCAGATTAAGATTTAGCTCGGACAGCCACTGCTCGTCATCCAGCGCGGCAAAACCGCCACCCGGCGCAGTTGAGCCGCCCACCACGTTAACCAGCACGTCGATCCCGCCAAGCTGCTTTAAGGTGGCGGCAGCGACCTCGGCGCAGCCCTGTGCGGTGCTGACGTCGGCGGCGATATAGTGCACATCATCCCTCGGGCCTCGGGAGACGTCCCGCGCGGTGGTAACCACTTTCGCGCCCACTTCTCGTAAAACTTGCACCACGGCTTCGCCCACGCCCTTGGTGCCGCCGGTAACCAAAACTCTCGCGCCCGCCAAACCTAATTCAAAACTCATGTTGATGCCCTCAGTGGATGTTCATTTCCAGCTAAGCATCGTGGTAAAATATATTGATAACAAGTACATACAATTAAGTCGGGTACATACTTAAAAGTAAGTTTTTTGAATTTAAAGGCAAAAAGCGCCAATATTATTTACTATAAAAAAATGACAACGATAAATGAAAACAGCGCGCCCCCGCCGCAGGGTCAGGGCCACAAATACACCCGTGAAACAGCCGCCATCGGCGTCGAAAAGGTGATTAAACTGCTGGATGGGCGGTGGAAACTGCTCATTCTGTTTCAACTTTTCGGCGGCCGGGTGCTGCGCTTCTCCGATCTTGAACGGGCAATCCCCGCGGTCTCGCAAAAGATGCTGATTCAGCAACTGCGTCAGTTGGAAAGTGACGGCATCGTCAAACGCATCGTCTACCCCGAAGTCCCGCCGCGAGTGGAATACTCACTGACGGAATGGGGGCAAGACCTCTGCCCGGTGCTGGATGCCTTGTTAAATTGGGCAGCACTGCGTGAAGCGCAGGCGGCGGACTAGCGCGGCCTGCAGCTGGATCACTGCGCTGGCTTCGTCAGCTGCGATGCCTTCCACAGGGAGCCGGGGTTAACGCGGGTTGGATAGAGCGCCAGCATGGCCTGATAAAGCTGCCCGGCGCTGTCGGTTTCCTCGGCGAGACGATTGAAGTCCAGCAAATACTGTTTAGTTTTGGCAATATTCTCCGGGGCGTCGTCGTTTTCCGGCACTTTATGGCCCGCCACTACATAAGCTGGCTTGAGCGCCGCAAGGGTGTCCAGCGCGGCAATCCACTCCAGCCGACTCTGCTTATCCGTCTCCCCAAGAAAAGGGTGAATGCCGTTGTATACCACGTCACCCGCCACGATTAACTCGAGGGAAGGGACATACAGGCTGGTCGATTCCGCAGTATCCGTGCGGCCAGTATGCACCACCAACAGCTTGTGCCCTTCCAGCTCGAACTCGTCGCTGCTCAGCGGCTCGGCGGCAATCAGCCGGTCGTCGATTTCACCCGGAAACAGCTTGCGCCAGAAACCGTCCACCGAAGCCGGAGCAAGGTGGGCATGCATCGCCTTAACAATGGCCGGAGCCGCCACCGCGCGGGCCTGCGGGAAGTGTTCCAAGAGCGGGGCCAGCCCGAAGAAGTGGTCACCGTGGCCGTGGGTGATGTAGATCGTGGTGAGGTTTTTGCCGCTGGCAATCACCCAGTCCAACAGCGTTTGCGACTGCTCTTTGGTCAGGAAGGTATCGACCAGCACGGCGTCTTTCTCGCCATAAATCAGCGTGGCTGAATTAGCGACCCACATCAGCGACTCGAGGCCGGCAGGAATATCCCGGCTTAGGCCAGGGCGTTTAATGGTTAAAACATCCCATTTCAGGGCAGGTTTGCTCATGGTGTTTGCTCCGTAGTGAAGAGGGGTATCAATTGACAGTCGAAGGCGTAACGGCTATAAATAAAATATGACCGGTCGGTTTATATTGTCAAGACAATTGGAGATCAACGATGAACAGCCCTGCTGAAGCTGATAAGAGAGGCCGCCGTGGGCCGAAGCCAAACCTAAATACCCGCACCAATCTGGTTCAGGCCGGGCTGCAAACCTTCCATCGCGAAGGCTTTGCCGCGACGGGCATTCAGAGCATCGTTGAGCAGGCGGGCGTGCCGAAAGGCTCTTTCTACAACCATTTCGACAGCAAAGAGACCTTTGGCGCCTCGGTGGTGGATGCCTATTTCGAGCGCGCGCAGGCCAGATTGGATAGCGCGTTCGGCAATACCGACCTCGCGCCGCTGGCTCGGCTGGAGGCCTATTTCGACAGCCTGATCGTGGCTTTTCGCGACAACAAGTTCAGTAAAGGCTGCCTGATGGGCAATCTCAGCGCCGAAATCGCCGACCACAGCGAAGCCATTCGCCTGCGCCTGGTGGAGCAGTTCGCCGCCTGGTGTCAGGTGATTGAAAATTGCCTGCTGGACGCTCAGCGCCAAGGGCAGCTCGACAGTAATTTGTCCGCCAAGTCACTGAGTGACTTCATTCTAAATTCTTGGGAAGGCGCGCTGCTGCGCATGCGAGTGGAGAAGAACGACTCGCCTTTGCTGGAGTTTAAGCAGTTTGTTTTTGGGCATTTGCTGGGCTAGGTTTGTTTATTGGCCGCAGAAAACGCTATGCTGGCAGGAATTTCGCACTATACAGAGATAGCCGATGAGCAATAAAAAGCAGCCAGCCCCGTCGATCTTCGATCATTTGCAAGAGGACGACGGCTTTGACCTTTGGGGCCGTTCCAAGTTGAGCAGGGCCTTGAATAAAGCTAAACCCGCGACGCCGGACAATGATGCATTAGCCGCGGCGCGCAAGCTTATCAAAGGCGACAAGAAAGTGGCGGAGTGATATTCCTCCATTTGCGTCAGCATTAAAAAAACCCGCCAGATGGCGGGTTTTGTTTTTTAGCATGCTCAAACTTTCTCGGAAACCAGCCCCTCGGCGAGCGGGCTTGAAGAGGCCGGGCGCAGCGGCCGCGAGCCGTGCTCTTTCGCCGCCTTGATCCACGACCATGAGCCAAACGCCGCGATGCCAATCAAAATCGCGTATTCAATCGACATCACATACACCCCTTGCACCGCGTACAGCGCCACGCTGATGACATCCAGCGCGCACCAGATGATCCAGTTCTCCACATACTTCTTGATCATCAAAACCGTCGCCACGATAGACAGCACCAGAATGGTGGAATCCGCCAGCGGCCAGGCGTCCGGCAGCAGCTGCGGCGCGGCGGCGTTGACGCCCATTTTTGACAGCAGCGCGAAGGCAACGCCGGTCAGCCACGAGAAAATCCCGTCAATGTTGAAGGTCATCAGCAGGATAAACAGCACGCTGTCTACCGCCGTCACCACAAAGCTGTTGAGCGACATCCAGCGGATCTTGATCGCCGGGGCCTCTTTTTTGTCATCTTTGTACCAAATCACCCAACCGACCACGTTGGCGACGAAGAAGAACACTTGCAGCATCATGCTGGCGTAAAGCTGAATTTGGAAAAAGATCGCCGTAAACAGAGTGACGTTTAACAAGCCAAACAGATAGTTGATGGTTTTCTCGCGGCTGGCGAGCCAGATGTTGATCAAGCCAAACAGCGTGCCGATCGCCTCGATCCAAGATAGTTGATAGCCATCTTTGCCGAGCGGGATATTAACCATGATGTTGTGAATGCTGAAATAGGAAAGCATGGTGCGACTCCTGTATTTTCTTTGTTTTTATGAAGTTAACGAGCAAGTTGTAAAACTATTAATAGGCGTTGGCGGAACTTAAATAATCAATCACCTCGCCCGACTCGGCGACCCAGCCATAGTTTTCATCTAACACGGCCAAACACTCGATTTTGCGCGGCGCGCTCATGGACTCCACGGCGTCGGAGACCACGATTGAGGTGTAATGGTGATACAGCGCTTCACGCACGGTATCTTCGACGCAGCACTCAGCCACCACGCCGGTGACCACCAGCGTATCAACGCCAAGCTCGGAGAGATGCTGCTGAAGAGTGGTGCCGTAGAAGCCGCCAAAGCCGTGCTTCGGCACGATGATTTCGCCATTAATAGGTGCCAGTTCAGCGATGATATCTGCACAATCCAGCTCGACCTTACTGTCTTCATAGCGGCGCAAGTGCCCTACGCGACAGGCTTTGGTTTGCTCGTCGAGGAAGGAGGTCCAGCTGAATTTGCTCTCCAGCCTGCGCCACGCGTCGTTTTCCACGCTGACCCATTGCAGAAAAATCACCGGGTAGCCGCCCTCCCGAAAATGCTGGAGCAGGCGCTGCTGCGGCGCGATAGTCTCCCGGCCGCCCGGCACTTCAAAGGGCGCGCCCTGACGAATAAAATCGTTTTGCATATCCACAATGATCAGCGCGGGTTTATTGATTTTTGGTAGCTGGTGCAATGGCATGATGTGTTCCCCTCATTAACATTCTTTTTTTTGAGATGTATTTAATAAAGAACATGAGCAAGGAGCATGCCAGCAGCGACTAAAGGGCAGGAATTGTGTCAATTTAGGGCTTAGAAATAAGAAAAATTGATGAAAGGCGGCGTAGAAGTGATTTTTCCAATACTTTTAAGATACTTTTAACATGGCCGAGGCCGTTATTTGGCTTAGGGCAAATCTTCATTTTTCGACGACAATCGGCGTCGCACCTTTATAATACCATTGCCTCATTTTGGGGCGTGCAGCGGCTTACCCATGGGCTGGGAAACCACTGCATAATTTGAAACTGGACATCTATACGTCCAAAACGTAATCTGACAATCTATTAACATTCATCCACTCAGGTTATGTAAGGAAAGCCACGCCATGCGCCTATCCGCTCTGGTTGCCACTCTGCTTGCCACTACGCTTTTTTCTGCTGGTACCCACGCTGGCGCGACCTTAGATCGCGTCACTAAAACCGGCGTGCTGCGCAATGTGATTGTTAATGACTACCCGCCATTTGGCTTTATCGATGATAACAACCAGCTGGCGGGTTTTGACGTGGATGTCGCCAAAGCCGTGGCTGCACGCATGGGCGTGAAGGCAGAAATCACCGCGCCGGGCTGGGAAACCATCATTGGCGGGAACTGGCGCGGGCGCTGGGATACCTGTATTTGCTCGATGACGCCAAACACCGAGCGCGCCAAAGTGCTCGACTTCCCGACGCCTTATTACAGCTCTCCGGCGGTGCTGGTGGTGAATAAGAAAGACGATCGCATTAAGTCAGCAGCGGATCTGAGCAACAGAAAAGTCGGCATCGGCATGGGTTCCAGCTACGAAACTTACTTGCAAAAAACGCTGGTGATCCCCGGCGCGAAACCCATCGATTTCCCCTTCAATAATGTGCAGGCCATTCCCAGCGATGAAGAAGTGGCTTTCCAGAATTTAGCTTTGGGACCGGGCGTGCGTCTTGACGCCATCGTCTCCGACCTTGCCACTGCCAATTCGCGCATCAAACGTAACCCTAATTTGTTCAAAATCGTCACCGAACTTTACGCCGAGCCTAACTGGGTCGCTACCGACAAGGGAGATCCTGAGTGGGATAAGAAAGTGGCGGATACCATAAAATCACTGCGCGACGACGGCACTTTGGCGAAGATTTCTCAGCACTGGCTGGGCGAAGACATCACCAAAGAGGAGCCGTAAAGGATGGCGCAACTCCCTGACGTGAAACCTATCGTGGCGGAAAAATCTAACCCGGCGCTGGCCGATGCCAGCCTGTCGGCCACGCCGCGCGCCTTCAAAATCAAAACGCTGATCACCTGGCTGGTGCTGCTTAGCCTGCTGTTCAGCCTGTTCGGCAAGATGGGGCTACAGTGGGATTTGATTGAGCAGAAGCTGCCGTTCCTGCTCGGCCTGCGCCTGTCGCCGGACGGCTTTATTCAGGGCGCGGCGCTGACTCTGCTGATCACCGCCTGTTCAATGTTTTTCTGCCTATTATTAGGGTTAATCACCGCATTAGGGCGCATGTCAGATAACGCCGTGGCCTTTGGCTGCGCGACTTTCTATGCCTCGCTGTTTCGCGGCACCCCGCTGCTGGTGCAGGTGTTAATCATCTATCTGGCGCTGCCACAGGCCGGGATTGTGCTGGGCGCGCTCAGCTCGGGGATTATCGCGCTGTCGCTGAACTACGGGGCCTATCTGGCGGAAACCATTCGTAGCGGCGTGCTCTCCGTGCCGCGCGGGCAGAAAGAGGCCGCGATGGCGCTCGGGCTGTCGCCGTGGACCGTCGCGGTGCACGTCACCGCGCCACAGGCTCTGCGCATCATCATTCCTCCCGCCGGTTCGATGTTTATTTCCATGCTGAAAGATTCGTCGCTGGTGTCGCTGATGGGCCTGTGGGAGCTGAATTTCCTTGCGCAGTCTTATGGGCGCAGCACCTATCGCTATATGGAAATGCTGGCGACCGCCGCCGCGATTTACTGGATTATGTCGATTGTGTTCGAGCTGATCCAAAGCCGCCTCGAGCGCCGTTTCGGCCAAGGTTATCGCCGCTAAACATCACCCTTAAACACGGTCTAACATCGTTGCAGGTACGCCATGTCGCGCTTTCCACAAGATTTCCGTTTAATCTCCTATTTGTCGAAGCTAGAGCACGCGGTGCGTTTCCCGCTCTCCTCGTCTTACCCTGAGTCCATGAGCATCGAGCAGCTGTTCGCCCTTGCCGGGGAGCAGCACCGCCAGCCGGTGCTTGAGGCGATCCTCGACTACCCACCATTGCGCGGTACGCCTGAGTTGCTTGAGGCAATTGCCTCGACGTATGACCAGGCCACGGCGGAAAACATTATTAGCTTTGCCGGTGCCGATGAGGCGGTTTACGCCAGTTTCCACGCACTGCTGGACGCAGACGATCACGCCATTGTTGTCACGCCGAACTACCAGTCTTTGGAGAGCGTGGCGATGTCGCGCTGCGCGGTGAGCGGCGTGGCGCTGAACGCAGACCAAAGCTGGGCGCTGGACGTGGCGGATGTTCGCGCTGCCCTGCGCCCTAACACTAAGGCGCTGGTGATTAACTTCCCGCATAACCCGACCGGCGCGCTGATCGGCCGCCAGCAGCTAGACGAGCTGGTTGAACTGTGCCGCGAGCGCAGTATCTGGCTGTTTTCTGACGAAGTTTATCGGCTGACCGAGTTTGATATCGCCGAACGTCTGCCACAGGTGGCGGACATTTATGAGCGCGGCATTTCTCTGAATGTCACCTCAAAAGCCTATGGCCTGCCCGGCCTGCGCATTGGCTGGGTGGCCTGTCAGGACGCGGAATGGCTGCTGAAGCTGGAACGCATGAAGCAGTATTTATCCATCTGCAACTCCCTGCCGGGCGAGATGCTGACCACCATCGCGCTCAATGCCCGCGAGGCCATTCTACAACGCGTGATGCAACGCTCCCGCGAGCAGCTAGGCCAGTTGACCGACTTTTTGGCGCGCTATCCGCAGCTTTTCGAGCTGGCTCCCCCGAAAGCCGGAGTGCTGGCCTTCGTGCGTTATAAAGGGCCGGAGGGCGCGGAGCAGTTCGCCACGCGTCTGGTGGAGGAAACCGGCGTGATGACCATTCCATCTGTGACCTATGCGTCTGAATTAACGGCCGTTTCAGAAGATTTTCTGCGTATCGGCTTTGGCCGAGCGAATCTGAGTAAAGCGCTGGAAGTGTGGGGCGAATGGCTGGATAAGCCGAAGCAGTAAAAAAAGCCAAGCCCGCCGGAGAACGGCGGGCCGAGATGAAACGCTCAGACACAGGAGAGCGGTATCATGTTAGACGCGGACTTACTGGCTCATCGCGTCTTTTTTCATGCCATCTTTACCCATTGAGTCTTTGCTCATGGAATCTTTACCCATGCTGTCTTTTTTCATGTGATCTTTAGACATACAGTCTTTGCCCATCGAATCTTTCCCCATGGAATCTTTGCCCATAGCGTCTTTACCCATGCTGTCTTTCTTCATGCAGTCGTGGGACATCTTGCCCATGGTGTCTTTAGACATAGAGTCGGCAGCCTGAGTCACGCCAGCGAAACCCATCATTACGGTAGAGAACATCAGAACAGTCATCAGCTTTTTCATGGTATTTCCTTTTTTAAAGTAGTTGCACAGTTGTGCAGGTAAGGTTCACGTTCAACTTCTTATTAATTAACTCGGACCGAAGGCCGTTATTGTTGCAGCCAGTTTGGACACGGCCAGCGCGGAAAAACCGGAGCGTACACGTAGTACGTGAGCCAATTCATCCAAAAAAAGTGAGCACTGCCCGGGTTCAAAATGGCAAATAAAATAGGCCTTTTTTAACTCCCGCCGTACCAGTTGTAACCCTGATCCTCCCAATAACCTCCGGTGAACTTATTGGTAATTTCAATCACTTCAATATGCTTTGGATTCTTGTAGCCAAGCTTGGTTGGCATACGCAATTTCATCGGGAAACCGTATTTACGCGGCAGGATTTGCCCGTCGTAAGTCAGCGCCAGCAGGGTCTGAGGGTGCAGCGCGGTTGCCATGTCGATACTGGTGTAATACTCGTCAGCACACTTAAAGCTGACATACTCCGCCGTCAGGTCGGCGCCAATCAGGCGCAGGAAATCGCCAAACGGCACCCCGCCCCATTTACCAATTGCGCTCCAGCCTTCGACACAGATGTGGCGAGTGACCTGACTGACCTGCGCCATTTGGTATAGCGACGCCAGCGACCATTCGCGTTTATCCAGCGCCAGCCCGGCGATCTTCAGGCGATAGGCATTGCCATCCACCTCGGGGGCGTCGTCCTCGGCGTAAAACGCGTTGAACGGGAAAGGCCGGGTTATCATCGATTCGGCATAAACCGGGGCCAGTCGGGTCGAGCCAAACAGCCAACCCTGTACTCGATCATTAAAGGTGGAGACAGTATTCAAGGCTTTCTCGACCCCGGCGTTATCGCTGATATCGCAGCCGGTCAGCATCGCCATGCCGCCCAGCGTCAGTCCTTGCTGCAAAAAACGACGGCGCGATGGGGCGTCGAGGTGGCGAATAATCTGTTTCTGCGCCTCCTGCACGATGACCTGAGTGTCTGAAGGCGTGAAAATCTGCTTGATGTTCTTTTTAAAAATGTTCTTCATGACCTTTCCTCAGCGTCCGCGCAGCATCGCCAGCAGGGTTTTCGGCACCAGCGCCACCATCACCAAATGCACGGCAACAAATCCCACCAGCGAAGCCATCGCAAAGAAATGCACCACGCGGGCCGTGTCAAAACCCCCCAGCAACTCTCTGAGCAGGGGAAACTGCACCGACTTCCACACCACCAGCCCTGACAGCACCAGCACGATGCCGTCGAGCATCACGAAGACATAGGCCGCGCGCTGCACCATGTTGTAGTGACGCAAGTCGGCATGAGCCAGCTTGCCGCGTAGCGCCGCGCTTAAGTCTCGCAGCACGCCTCTTGGGGTCAGCGGCCAGAATTTACGCTTCATTCGGCCGGTGGCAATATTCATCAGCAGGTAAAACACGCCGTTAAAGCCGAACAGCCACATTCCGGCGAAGTGCCACTGTAGACCGCCGCCCAGCCAACCGCCGAGGGTCAGGCTGCGGGAAAATTCAAAATCAAACAGCGGCGATGCGTTATAAATTTGCCAACCGCTGGTAACCATAATCAGCACTGCCAGCGCATTCAGCCAGTGGCACAGACGCAGCCACAATGGGTGGACAATCTCTGGCTTGGCCTGGTTTTGCTGCGGCTCACTCTGCGGTGAAAAGTCGGTATGTAGCGTCATTTTTTGGTTCTCACTCGCCCTGTCGATGAAGCCAGTATTGAGCGGATTTGTTCCCCAAGACCTCACGCAAAGTTAAATAAAATGTGATAACTCTGAGTAAGCCGCTTGTGTAGACTGCTACTCATACCCTCCCCTCCCCGCAGGCTCGACAAAGATGGAAAAACCCAAAAAGATTTTGATCGTGGAAGACGACAGCAACATCGCCGAGCTGCTCAATCTGCATTTACGCGATGAAGGCTATGAGATAACCCACGCCGCCGATGGCAATCTGGGCGTAGCGCATTTAGAGAAAGGGGGCTGGGACGCGCTGATTCTGGACCTGATGCTGCCCGGCGTTGACGGGCTGGAGATTTGCCGCCGCGCCCGCAACATGACGCGCTACACGCCGATCATCATCATCAGCGCCCGTTCCAGCGAAGTGCATCGCGTGCTGGGGCTGGAGCTGGGGGCCGACGACTATCTGGCGAAACCCTTCTCTATGCTGGAGCTGGTGGCGCGAGTCAAAGCGCTGTTCCGCCGTCAGGAAGCCATGAGCCGCAATATGAAGATGGACGCCGGGACCCTGAGCTTCTCCGGGTTAGTCATTGACCCTATTGCGCGCGAAGTGGCGTTGAACCAGCAGATGGTGGAACTGACGCCGCGCGAGTTCGACCTGCTCTACTTCTTCGCCAAAAATCCCGGCAAGGTGTTCTCGCGCCTGAGCCTGCTCAATCAGGTGTGGGGCTATCAGCACGAGGGTTATGAACACACGGTGAATACCCATATCAACCGACTGCGCATCAAGATTGAGAGCAACCCGGCTGAGCCAGAGCGCATCCTGACCGTATGGGGAAAAGGCTATAAATTCACGTCGTCAGCGGAAGACGCGCAAGGATAAATCATGAGTAAAATGACGCTTTCGCAACGACTCACCCTGGTTTTTATTCTGCTGCTGGTGGCCTGCTCGCTGATTTCCGGCGTGATGCAGGTACGCTCGAGCGACAGATTCAGTCAGGCGACGATTCAACGTTTGTCTGCCAATCTGGCCACGCAGATTGCCGCCAATAACCCGCTGCTGAGCCAAAACGGGTTAGATCCTAACGCGGTGCATAACCTGTTTAACCAGCTGATGGCCGTCAACCCGAGCGTCGAGGTTTATCTGCTCGACAGCGAAGGCGACATCGTCGGCAATGCCGCCCCTGCGGGAAAATTGCTGCGCCAGAAGATAGATTTAACCCCGGTGCACGAGCTGCTTAACGGCAAAACCATGCCGGTATATGGCGACAACCCGCGCACCACCGACCAGCGGCAGGTGTTTAGCGCCGCGCCGCTGACGTCCAATGGCGTGCTTAAAGGCTATGTCTACATTGTGCTGCAGGGCGACGACTACCGGGCGTTGGCCAGTAAGGCGGAGTTCCAGTCGGCCATTTATATGGCGCTGCGATCCATGGGGATGGTGGTGCTGTTTGGCTTGCTGGCCGGGGCGCTGGCTTTCCGCTGGGTGACTCGCCCGGTGCGTAAACTCACCGCGCAAATCGCCACGCTGGACGATGGCGGCATGGAGGCGATTCAGGCTCTGGCCCAAACCCAGCCGCCGGTCGGCCAGCCGAAGGATGAAGTGGCGCAGCTGCAACAGGCGTTTGTCGGGCTGGCAAAACGCATTGATCAGCAGTGGCAGAGCCTGACCGCGCAGGACCAACAGCGCCGCGAGTTTATCGCTAATATTTCCCACGACCTGCGCACCCCGCTGACCTCGCTGCACGGCTATCTGGAAACCTTGTCGATGAAGGCCGACCGCCTGAGCAGCGACGAGAGCCAGCGCTATCTCGACATCGCCCTCGCCCAGAGCCGCAAGGTGGGGCGTCTGGCGCAGGAGCTGTTCGAGCTGGCAAGGCTGGAATATGGCGTGGTGAAGCCGCAGAAAGAGCCGTTCTCACTGTGCGAACTGGTGCAGGACGTATTCCAGAAATTCGAACTCGCCGCCGAGGCGCGCGGCCAGAAACTCAATGCCGACATCATGCCGGATATTCCGCTGGTTAACGCCGACCTGGGGATGATTGAACGGGTGCTGACCAACCTGCTGGACAACGCCCTGCGCCACACGCCGGAGGGAGGCACCATCCATGTCCGCCTGTGGAAACAGGCTCATGAAGTAATGGTGCAGGTGAATGACAGCGGGCCGGGCATTGCGCCAGAGTTAAAGGCCAACCTGTTTGTGCGGCCTTCGATTCTCAGCACCAATAAGCACCGCGCGGGCGGCCTCGGGCTGATGATTGTGCGCCGCATTTTGCAACTGCACGGCAGCGATATTGAACTGCTCGACCAGCCACACAGCGGCGCCAGCTTCCAGTTCGCGGTGCCGATTTAGTCGGTTAGTTAAACCATTTACCGGCTTTGGCTTCCAGCGCTTTCCCTTGGCTGGTCATCAAAGCCTTGTTTCCCTCGGCATTTTTACGGTTGGCATCAGCCTGTGACTGAATCACATCGGTTTCAGCTGCCTGCTTTTTCAAATCCTGTGTAAGAAACTCATCATTACGCTGGGTTCGTCCCGCTAACTGCTGAACTTCAAGCTTACCTTTTTCAACCTGCAGCTGTCGAAGCTGATCCTGATAAGCCTGATCCCTCGCTTTATCTTTCAGGCGCTCAACCTCACGCGCGTGAGCACGGGCATTTGCCGCCGCAATTCTGCGGTTGCGCTCTTTGATATATTGCTCGTAATGGTATTCCCGCTCCTGCTGATAATATTCCCAACGCGCCTGCTCCTCTGATTGCCCCTGCTGTTCAGCTTGCGCGACATCAGATAATTGTTGTTGTAATGTCGCCGCGTGAGAAATAAGGGGGAATGCGGTAACGAAAATAAACCCAAACAATAGGATATTCTTCATGGTCTATTCCTTACTCATACTATTCGCGCACACGTTATTCGGCTGAATACGAGTTTCATTGCTCTTAGTGGAAATAACCATTGCTAGGCCCGGAGAGAATTGACAGGCATATCCCATTTGTACAGAGGTATAAATTCGCGTGTCGTCTTTATAGGTTAACGATACGCCTTCTACATATTTTTTATCGTTGACTGAGGTACCCGTTAATGCGCCCACGGCGCCGCCGACCAACACACCGCCGGCAATCGCACCATCGGAGGTAGAGCCCAAGGCAGCCCCGACCACACCCCCTGCTACTGCGCCTATGATCAAACCTACGGTGACTGCCGTATTCCTATTATCCGTGTTATCCACCACGACCTTAGCGGGCATTACGGAAATAATATTTATCGTTTTTGCTTCTTGTCGGGTATTAAGTTGTGAAGTAGTAAAAACGTCAGCCTGATAATTATTCGCATCAGACTGACAGCCAGAGAGAAATAACATAGAGAGCAAAGTGCTCGCTACTAAGCTGCGTTGAAGTGGCATAACCTTTCCCTGTGTATGTTGTTAAGGGAGAGAATACGCCGAGGCGGTAAAATATAAAGTCAGGAATTGTAATCGCTCTTACGTTTTCTTAACGTTATTTCCATTATTACCGAAAATAAGCCACTTCTTCACTGGCATTACCTTCACAATATACTTCAGAATTATCTGAATCTATTTATTACTCCACCAAAATCTGTTTCTCAGTCAGGAAATCGATAAATACGCGGACCTTGGGCAACATATGACGACTGCTTGGCCAGACAATGGAAAACTTGCCGTCGTCATATAAATAGTCATTGAGAACGGATTTCAGCACCCCGGTTTTGAGCTGTTCGCGCACCAGAAACTCGGGAATATAGGCAATGCCGACGCCGTGTAGCACGGCCTGAATCAGTGCCTCGAGGTTGTTACTGCTCACCACCACCGGCAGCTCTAGCGCCATGTCACTGCGGATATCCCACGGCTGGATCTGCCCGCTGCCCGGAAAACGGTAGCGCAGGCAGGCGTGCCGGGCCAAGTCCCGCGGGCTATGGGGTTCGGGGTTTCTGGCAAAATAGTCCTGGCTGCCGACGATAACAAAATGGAAAGGCCCGAGGCGGCGCGACATCAATTGCGAGGTCGGCAGTTCGCCGCTGCGCACCGCGACGTCGATACCTTCGGCAATCAGGTCTACCATGCGATCGCTGAAGTCCAGCTCCAGCTCAACCTGCGGATAACACTGCATAAATTCCGCCAAGTGCGGCAACAGCATGCGATAGCCAATCGCCGGCATGCTCACCCGCAACTTACCGCGCGGCTCGGCCGAAACCCGCGATAACTCCTGCTCGGCCTCCTCCATCTGCGCCACGATTTGCTGACAACGCTCGAAAAATAGCTGGCCTTCGTCAGTCAGGCTAATGCGCCGCGTGCTGCGGTTAAACAGCCGCACGCCGAGCTTTGCCTCCAGCCGCGCCACGCTTTTACCTATCGCCGAAGCCGAGATCCCCATGATCTCGCCCGCCGCCGCGAAGCTTTGATGCTGCGCCGCACGCACGAATGCCAACATGCCGTTTAGGTTTTCCATCTTCACTCCGCGAGGTAATTAGAGCTATTTTGTCCGCAATCTACGGACTTTAAGCCCATTTCGGCAAAATTGCAGACATTTTATCATCCTTGGACTATTCATCTTCGGAGAAAGCCATGAGTCCATCTAACCAAACCAAGAGCGGCCAGCTAAGCGTGTTGTTTACCGTCTGCCTGGCAGCGCTGATTTTGCCACTCAACTTTGTCAGCGGCGCGGTAGCAACCCCGGCGATTGCCCGCGAGCTGGGCGGCAGCGCGCAGGCGCTAAGCTGGATAACCAACGCCTTTATGCTCAGCTTCGGCTGCTTTTTGATGGCGGCGGGCACCCTGGCCGATGAGTTTGGCCGCAAAAAAGTGTTTGTGATTGGTGTCGCGGGCTTTGCCCTGCTCTCTTTGTTGCAAAGCTTTAGCAGCAGCCTGCTGTGGATTGATCTACTGCGCGGCGCGCAGGGTGTGGCGGCGGCGGCCGCACTGGCAGGAGGCTCGGCGGCTTTGGCGCAAGAGTTTGATGGCCCGGCGCGCACCCGCGCATTCAGCCTGCTCGGCACCAGTTTTGGCGTCGGCCTGGCCTTTGGGCCTTTTCTGGCGGGCCTGCTAATAGCCCACCTCGGCTGGCGCTCGGTATTTATTTCCGCCACGGTGATTGCCCTGCTGGCCCTGTTAACCGGCGCGTCGAGAATGCATGAGTCGCGCAACCCTAACGCCACCGGCATCGACTGGCCCGGCACGTTGACCTTCACTTCGATGCTGGCTTTACTGACCTGGGCGCTGATGGCTATTCCGCAATATGGCCTGCAAAGCCCGCAAGTGCTGGGTTTGCTGGCTGGCGCCGCACTGCTGCTAGCGCTGTTTATCTGGGTTGAGCTGCGCGTGCGCAACCCGATGCTCGACCTGTCGCTGTTCCGCTTCCCACGTTTTATTGGCGTTCAGGCACTGCCGCTGGCTACCGGATTCTGTTTTGTGGTGCTGCTGGTCATTCTGCCGATGCAGTTTATCGGCATCATGCGGATGAGCGAGGAGCAGGCCGGGTTAATGATGATGGCGCTCTCCCTGCCGATGCTGGCCGTGCCGCTGATCGCCGCCGGCCTGACGCGCTGGGTGAGTCCCGGCCTTTTGTGCACCGCCGGTTTGCTGGTCGCCACCTTTGGGCTGTGGTGGTTGAGTCTTGCCGTCGAGGCGCAAAACGCCGGGCAGATGATCCTGCCGATGCTGGTGATTGGTTTGGGGGTTGGCGTGCCTTGGGGATTGATGGACGGGCTGTCGGTCAGCGTGGTTCCCAAGGAGCGCGCGGGCATGGCGACGGGGATTTTCAGCACCACCCGCGTGGCGGGCGAAGGGCTTTCGCTGGCAACCGTCGGCGCCCTTCTCGCCGCTTTCGCACAGGGTGGATTGAGCCAGCACTTCTCAGGCCCGAGCTTAAGTGACGCCAGCCAGCGTCTGGCAACCGGCGATTTAACCCGGGCCCTCCGCCTGTTGCCGCAGGCCAGCGCGGCACAACTGCAACAGATTTATGCCGCCGCCCTGCATCACGTCCTGCTCAGTCTGGCGGCGATCACCCTGCTTTCCGCCATAGTGGTAATGGTGGCGATGGCGGGGAAAGAGGCGGCGACAGAGGCCGCCGAGGTTTAAAACGACCTATCCCCATAAGTCTATATTAGCGATATACCGGGTGACGGCGGCACAGTGCGGTCACCTGCTCGCGTACTCTATCTCGTACGTTGGTCAATGCGCTGCCGCCCACTTCCAGCTCATCCAGCACATCACACAACCAGCCTGCCAGCTGCCCACATTCTGCCACGCCAAAGCCGCGAGTCGTGATGGCGGGCGTACCAATACGCAATCCTGAAGTGACGAAGGGAGAGCGTGGGTCATTGGGCACCGAGTTTTTATTGGTCGTGATGTAGGCATCGGCTAAAGCCAAATCAGCATCCTTTCCAGTGTATGGCTTCGCTGACAGGTCTATCAGCATCAGGTGGTTGTCGGTGCCGCCCGAGACAATTTCATATCCGCGCTGTTGGATAACCGCCGCCATCGCACGGGCATTGATCACCACTTGCCGCTGGTAAATTGCAAATTCCGGACTCAAAGCTTCCTTAAATGCCACGGCTTTGGCGGCAATAACGTGCATCAGCGGGCCGCCCTGAATCCCAGGAAATACGGCAGAATTAAGCCTTTTATTAAAATCGTCACTCTGCCCCTTGCTAAGAATAATGCCGCCACGCGGACCGCGCAGCGTTTTATGAGTGGTGCTGGTCACCACGTGAGCATGAGGCAAAGGATCTGGATATTCTCCTGCCGCCACTAACCCCGCGACGTGCGCCATATCGACCCAAAATATGGCGCCCACCTTGTCAGCAATAGCGCGCATTCGCGCCCAATCCTTGTAACGTGAGTACGCGGAAAAGCCGCCGATAAGCATCTTTGGCCGAGTATCCATCGCGATACGCTCCATCTCCACATAGTCGATTAGCCCCGTCTGGGTATTAAGCCCGTAAGGAACAATTTTGTAGTGACGACCAGAGAAGTTCGACGGGTTGCCGTGAGTCAGATGGCCGCCCTGCGCCAGATTCATCCCCATCACGGTATCACCGGGCTGAGTCAGGGCCAGAAACACAGCGGCATTGGCTTGTGCGCCCGCGTGGGGTTGAACATTGGCATAATCGCAGTCGAACAATGCCTTAACCCGTTCGATCGCCAAACGCTCCGCCACGTCGACATTTTCACAGCCGCTGTAGTAACGTTTGCCCGGGTAGCCCTCGGCGTACTTATTGGTAAATACGGAGTTTTGAATTTGCATCACCAACGGGCTGGCGTAGTTCTCCGAAGCGATAAGCTCGACGTGATCCTCTTGGCGGCACTCTTCATGCTGGATAGCCTCAGCCAGTTCAGGATCAAAATCGTTTAGAGTCAGAGATGTGTCATACATGGAGATTGTCCTATGGCTTGGAATATTTAGATGTAGGTTACTGAAAAATTAGACGCAGAATCAGATGGCTATTTGGAGCCGCCGACATTAAGCCCGGCATATGCCACAAGTCCAATCACCAGCCCCCAAAATGCACCACCGATGCCCAACAAACTGATGTTGGCCGCAGCTGCCAAGAAAGTGATCAACGAGGCTTCACGGGTCTTAGGATCAGCCAGTGCATTGAAAAGACTGCCACCTATAGTTCCGAGCAACGCTAAGCCCGCCAGTGTGGTGATGAAGGTTACAGGCAACGCCATAAAGACAGCGGCGAGTGTCACACCGAACACTCCAATAAGAATATAAAAGACGCCTGCTGCGATACCGGCAATCCAGCGTTTGGAGGGATCTTCATGCGCCTCTCGGCCAGTACAAATGGCAGCGGTGATAGCAGCAATATTAAACGCATGTGAACCAAAGGGGGCCATTAGCAAGGAGCCGATCCCAGTGATGGCAACAATGGGGTTAGCACTTGCTTTAAAACCGTCATTACGTAGTACCAGCATGCCTGGCATATATTGGCCGGTCAGGGTGATTAGAAATAATGGCAGAGCAACACTTAATAGGGCATTGAGTGAAAATTTGGGCATTGTAAAGACAGGAGCGGCAAGTTTTAGACTTAGCCCCGATAAGTCGAGGCGATGCTGAACTAACAGAAAGGCTAATCCGAACAGTAAAATGCCCACTACGGCATAGCGTGCCGACAATCGTTTGAAAATGATGTAAGCGAGAATAAGCAAGCCGGCGAGCAGAGGATCAACGCTCATCCCACCAAAAGCACCAATACCGAATTGGATCAGGATACCAGCCAGTAGTCCGGCCGCTACACCTGGCGGAATAAGTCTAATAACGCGTTCAAACCATCCAGATATCCCAAGGACAACAAATGCCGCGGCCGAAATGAGATAAGCCCCCACGGCTTCGGGATAGGGTGTTGTTGCCAACGCAGTAACCAAAAATGCCGCCGCAGGCGTCGACCAAGCAGTGATAATTGGCTCACGAGAAGCCCAACTAAGGAGAATCCCCGTCACCCCCACGCCAATTGAAATCGACCATACCCACGAAGCCGTTAACTCAGGGCTGAGGCCAGCAATTTTAGCGGCCTGAAAAACCAAGATGAAAGTTCCTCCGTAATTGACGATCACTGAGATTAAACCAGCAACAAGAGGATGGGCGAGATCACTAAGACGAATGGCTGTTCGACGGGTAGAAAATTGCATAAGGATGCGTAGCTCCAGAACGGAAAGAGCCAATTGGCTCAACATAATGGCTATTTTATAGCGCAATAATGGCCTGACTTATCAGTACACTTTTGCCATTTTCACCAGACCACATTATTAATTTTATTGAGAGAAAGTTAAGTCGAGCGCCCCCCAATTGTGTGCTCTGTAGCCGCTACGATTGAGCGACAGCTAAGGATGTAAAGACTCATAATAGATATGGGCAATTGGGTGTATAGCACTAAAATGGGCTGCCAAAATGTAGCGTATTCACAACCATGAGCGGACCGCATGAAAAGGACATTTGAACTTGAGTCGTTGAAAATAAGGATGAATGACGCGGATTTTCAGCAATTGGATCTGCACCAGCGCATTCAACGGGCCTTGCGCGCACTGATTCTGGATGGTGCGTTAGACCCCGGCGTAAAGCTTCCGGCTACCCGTACTCTGGCGAAATCGCTCAGCGTCTCTCGAGACACCGTGGAAAACGCGTATGTCCAATTACATCGGGATGGCTTTATCCTGCGCAGAGAGGGTTCGGGAAGCTATGTCTCTGACTACATAGGGAACAAATTACGCGGCGCGGTACGCAGTCGCATAAAACTACAGGACAATAAACACCATCCCAGCTCATCGTTGGTCGGGCTAAGCCAGAGAGGGCGAAAGATTTTTGAAAGTGGAGGAGTCACCGATCAACAGGCCGTTAAGGCTTTCGCCACGGGTCTCCCCGAAACCCGCAGCTTCCCCACTGATATCTGGGAGCGCCTTCAGCGTCAGGCAATGAAAGACCATCGCTCACATATCCTGCTGCACGGTGATCCGCAAGGCGCAGAGCCTTTGCGCAAAGCCATCGCGACCTATTTAAATCTGGAACGCGGCGCCAAAGTATCACCTAACCAAATTCTGGTATTAAGCAGCACGAGGCAGGCTTTATTCCTCTGCGCGCAGTTGCTGGTGGACGCAGGCAAGCCGATTTTAATGGAGAATCCCGGGTACTTCGGCGCGAAGAAAGCTTTTGAAGCCGCCGAAACCCAAATCTTGCCGATCGATGTTGATGCACAAGGGATCAGAGTGGATCTGCTACGAGCCGATCGTAGCGGTGCAAACTGTGTCTATGTCACGCCTTCACACCAATATCCAACGGGCGCCACCCTCTCGCTGGAACGCAGGTTAGATTTGACACAGTGGGCTATCGAAAACAATGGATGGATTATCGAGGATGATTACGACAGCGAGTTTCATTATGACGGCCTGCCAACAGCATGTGTCCAAGGGCTTGATAAATATCATCGAACTATCTATCTCGGCACGTTTAGCAAGACGCTGTATCCAGGCTTGAGAATGGGATATATGGCGCTACCCGATGAGCTGGTTAGCGCGTTTTCACATGCCAGAAGCATCATGGATGGGCATACGCCGCAGATTCTTCAATTAACGCTAGCGCGGTTTATGGAAGATGGTCATTACAACTCCCACATACGCGCCATGCGAAAACTCTATGCCGGGCGAAGGAACGTGATTCTCAATGCTATTAACCGCCACTTAGATGGCATAGTCACCCCGTTAAGACCCCAAGGTGGATTGCAAATCCCGTGCTTTTTGAATTCGGGCTGGGAGGAGCAGGAGACCCTTCGTCTGGCGGCCAAGGCAGGTATCGCGCTGCCAGGGCTCAGCCGACTTTATGCCGGGGAGGAAAAGCGACAAGGCTGGTTAATGGGCTATTCATCCTTAGCAGACCATGAAATTGAAGCCGCCGTTTTGCAGTTATCCCTTTCTTTAAAGAATTCAAAAAGCGGGTAAGTGATGGTGGATAAGATCCTGCTGAAAATATAAAGCGGTCTGATTAAATCAAACAAACTGGAGGGAGATAGCAATCCATTTTCATCCTACTTTGGTCAGCAGGTCGTAAGGAAATCGACGTTGAGGAAATGCTGGCGAAAACGAATTACCTCATGCAACACGATCACACAGCTAGCCGCCTCTCTTATTTCCTACGTTTTGAGCATTCACTTCGCAAGGTTATAAGTGAGAAGGAGATAAAAATGTTTGTAGTGTTATTTGAACTAGAAGCAATGTCTGGGCAAAACAAAACATACGTAGACTTCGTTAATAAACTCACTCCGATGCTCAAACCTATGGAAGGTTTCATCTCAGTAGAATGTTTCCAAAGCACTCTTAATCCAGAGAAAGTGATGTCCGTGACAACTTGGCGCGATGAGGAGGCAGTTCTGCAATGGCGTAATGTTGATGCCCACTTGTTTGCCCAAAAGATGGGGCGTGACAAAATTTTCAAAAACTATCGCGTACGCGTAACTTCTGTAATTCGAGATTATGGCTTACATGAGCGTACCCATGCTCCTGAAGATAGCCTAATCGGCCGTTACTAACGACTCAACGCTGGTGGATTACAACAATTTTGCTGATGCTGAAAAAGGCGGCGACAGAGGCCGCCGAGGTTTAAAACGACCGCTCCCCATGACTTTCCCCCAATAGCGGGAGCAGTCGCGCGTAGGCTTCTTCCAATTCGGGGGAGATGTCGACGGCGGCGATAAAGTCTTTGCCGCGCGGGCCGTAGCCTTGCGGATCGTTGCGCAGGCGCGGGATCTCGCCCAATAGCAGCGAAGCGAAGCGCGGCCATGACCACAGGCTGTCCCGCGTTTCGCCAGCGTACTGGGGTTCTTCTGCCAGCTTATCGAGCTGGGGCACGAAGGTCGGCCAGTTGATGAATTCCACCTCTGGCCGGTCCTGCCAGACCTTGCGAAAGCTGGCGTCGGTGCGCCGCTGCATCAGCGGATCTTGCGTCAGGATAATGCGCGATGAGCCGTCACCCGCCAGATCCAACACCCGTCGGGCCTGAGTGGCGTTGTCGCCGCAGTTAGTTGAAAACGTCTCCAACAGGAGCTTGGCTGGCTCAATGGCGAAGAAATTGATGGCGATATCTTGCAGTATTTCCGCCTCGCTGCGCCCTTTGGTGGCAATGGACGCGTACCTTGGATGATTTTTTACCGCCAGATAAAGCAACTCGGTCGAATGACCAATCCCCCCGGCGATCAGAATTTTACTCACAGCACCGCTGGCGAGCGCGGCAAAAGCGCCCTCGGCGACCGGCAAAATTGCGTTGCCAAGCAGGATAAGTAAAGGTGCCTGAAAGCGCGCCAGCTCGCTGGGAGAAGCCCCCTCTGTTTGATCAAAAGCTAAAAATTGCGCCAGTGCATTAATGTCAGCCAGTCGACTGGCTGTATACGATTCAGCTAAGGGCATAAAACTCTCGTCTGGTGATAAAAAAGGCAAGTTCTGATGTTATCAGAAAGTAAAAGTTAGCAATAAACAGCTGAATTACTGATGTTTAGGTCAGTAAGGACATCAAAATCCATAAAAATTTTTGCAGTAAATTACGATTACATAAATCAAATTTGCGTTATCAAGAAGAATTTAAATCCACATTAATTTAATTATAAGAATTAAATCCCAAAACTTTATTAATTTCAGCATTTTTGAGCTTTTTGCTAAAAGTGCTAAAAACTTCTCCTTAAGTTAAATTTATTAACTTATATTTAACTCAACTATAAGAAACTTCTCATGATTCAAAAGAAAGATTTGCTCATTTATTCATCATAAACACTGAAAAACTCAGTGATAAATCTCCAAAAGTGAGATGCCAGCAAAGCTTTGACCTGATGACTTTTTCCTTTTTTTTCTGTTGTTGCCGCCAGAGAAATTACACATGCAAACGCCTTTGCATGCACACACAGCACGAGTTAGTTGTTATTGGGAGTCATCATGGACGTAAAAAATCAATCATTACTGGGTTTAATCACTGCGGCATTACTCACCCTTCCTCTGGGTGCGCAGGCAGCAGGCACACTGACAGGTCAGGTCGGTGTTCAACTGATCATCAGCACTGGTTGTACTGTTGGTAACGGCTCCACTACAGGCGGCACCAACCAGTGGGGTACTTTGAACTTTGGTAACTACGCCGATTTAACCAGCATTATCAATGGTACGGTCACTGGCACCAACGGCAGCGCGGTCACTATCACCTGTAGTACTGGCCTGACACCAACACTTTCACTCAATGGCGGGCTGGCAGCAACCGGCGCAGTGCGCGCAATGACCTTTGATGCCAACAAAATCTCCTATCGCCTCTATTCTGACGCCGCGCGTACTACTGAGATTGGCATCAATACGCCGATCACCCTAACCACAGGAACTACCGCGCAGAATATCCCGATCTATGGTCGCGTGTTACCTGGCGACCAAACGGGCGCTGGCGGCACAACTCCTCCGGCTGGAACCTATAACGATACCGTCGTCGCCACGATTTCCTGGTAATAGCTTAATGAGTCAGGGCCGCTTTCGGCCCTGAACCTACTGCCATTCAAGGAAGGAAAGACCATGGATATCAAGGCGCTGTTGTTGCTGCCCTTTCGCTGTATGCTCCTGATGCCCGCTCTACTGCCAACCAGTCATGCGGCAACGATTGGCGTCACGGCGACGCTGCTTCCTGCCTGTAGCGCAGGGACAACCACTGGCGGTTCAACCACTTACGGCACCCTGAGCTTTGGCAATTATGCCAGTCTGAGCAACATTATCAGCGCCACCAGCGCCCAGTTGGCGGGCTCGATTCGCGTCAATTGTATCAACGGCCTGAGCTACAAAATCCTGATGGACGGCGGCAACAGTGGCAATGTGAACAGCCGCAATATGGTCAATACCAGCAACGCCGCGCTGAAGGTACTTTATAACCTCTATACCAGCGCGACTTTTGCCACTATTTGGGATAACACCACCGGCCTGAGCGACGTCGGCAATGGTGCCGATCAGTGGCATACCGTTTATGGACGAGTGCCGGTACAAACCACACCTGCCGCGGGCACCTATCAAGACACGGTCAATGTTACGGTCAGTTGGTAACGGAGGCTGAATATGATCATTAGGTCTTCGACGCCGTTTCATCTGCTACTGCTGCTGTCCGTTCTGGCTTGCCCAAACGCACAGGCGGCAACGGCAAACTCATCTTTTACCGTCAATGCCACCATTGTCAGTGGCTGCGCCTTTGGTAATTCACTTGCTACGCCAATCACCAACCTCGGCACCATCAATTTTGGCTCGATGTCTTCCATCACCAATAACGTTGACGTCACCAGCGCCAGCGGGACAGGCAGCATCGTCGTGACCTGCACCACCGGCGCCAACGTCACCATTGCTATCGATTATGGCGTTAATGGCGGCACCTCAACGGGCCGCTTTATGGCGAACACCAGCAATGCCGCGCAAAAACTGCGTTATCAGCTTTATCAGGATTCGGGGCGAAGCCAAGTGTGGGGCACCGGCACGCTGGCGCGGACCATCAACAATTTCCCGGCAACCACCCAAACCTATCCGGTGTATGCACGATTATTTGCCGTGACCCCATTACCCTCAGCGGGAACCTATAGCGATACGGTCACAGTTACCTTAACTTATTGAATCATCAGGAAATGAACTATGTATCAAACATTATTACGCGCACTGATTAGTTTGCTTTCACTGAGCCTGTTTTTGGTGGCGGCTCCTGGCTGGGCCGCCAGTTCGGTACTGGTGTGGCCGGTGTATCAAATCATCGAGTCTGACCAAAACGGCTCAGCGCTGTGGTTGGAAAACCGGGGCGCAGCGCCAGTTTCCCTGCAAGTCCGCGTGCTGGCGTGGAAACAAGAAAATTTCACCGAACGCTATGCGGACCAAAATGACGTGGTCGCCAGCCCGCCTTTCGCCACCGTCGCTCCCGGCCAGCGCCAGCTGATTCGCTTGATTCGTAATACCCAAGTTCCGCCGAAGACCGAAAAAGCGTTTCGCATCATCATCGACGAAATTCCTTCGCCATTGCAGCCTTCCGAGCAGGGTAAAGAGAAAGCCGTGGTCGGTTTACAGCTGCAAATGCGCTATTTGCTGCCGCCATTCCTCGATGGCCAAGGCATCGGGACCAAAGAACGCGCTGATATCAAACGCAATCTGGGGGATGCCACCAAGCCGGTTCTTAAATGAGGCATGGAGAGCGGCGGCGGTAAGTCCTTCCTGAGAATTCGCAATACTGGCGTGGTTCACGCCCGCCTGAGCAACGTCTTCTGGTCAATGACTGGCGACGCCAAGCGCGGTGTTAAAGCCATGACTACCGGCTTTATGGGCTATGTGTTGCCGGGGCAAGAGATGCGATGGCCGGTGCCTGCGGGCGTGATCCCCGGCGGGCAGCTCAATGCGCAAATCGCTGATAACGCTGAACCTATTGTGATCCCTCGCGGCGAATAATTCCGGAGCCGCAACCCATGGAAACCAGAGGTTTCGCCCTGAGGACGGGGCTATTGGCTTACCAAATGGCGTGCCACACGGCGCGCCGAACGGTTCGCCACGGTATCACGCTGATGTATGCCAGCGGCATGAGCCTACTGCTGCTGCCCATGGCCGGACAGGGGGCAGAGTATGACGCCCTGCCCGCCGCGCCGCGCGCGCTGCCCACGCAGGCGGAGGCGACCTATTATCTGGCGATCATGGTCAATGGTCAGACGGATAATCAGGTGGTGCCGGTGATTTTTCGTGACAACGCGTGGTTCGTCGAGTCCGGCGTGCTGGCGAAAAATCACGTGCATCTCAACGGCCAGCAGCAAGGCTTAGTCAACGTCAGCGCGCTGCCAGAGGTGAAAACCGAGTACAACTCGGCCAGCCAGCAGCTGGTGTTGAAGGTACCCGATGCGTGGTTGCCGCAGCAAAATATTCGCGGCGACAGCCTACTGAGCTATACGCCGTCGCAGAGCAGCAATGGCCTGCTGTTCAACTATGACTCTTACTACACTGACCCGCACGAAGGGCCGCGATCCATCGCCACCTGGATGGAGCAGCGGCTGTTCAGCGACGTGGGAATTCTGACCAACACCGGCACCTGGCGCTACAACATGGACACGCCCGAGGGATTCTCGGAGAGTTCAACCTCCGACGGCTATATCCGCTATGACACCTACTGGCGCTACTCGGACGAGCAGAGCTTGATCAGCTATCAGGTGGGCGACTTCGTGAGTAACTCGCTGACCTGGAGCAACTCGGCGCGCATGGGCGGGCTGCGCGTCAGCCGCAACTTCGGCGTGCGCCCGGACTTGGTGACCTATCCGCTGCTGCAATATAGCGGGACCGCCGCCGTGCCGACCACCGTCGACCTGTTCCTTAACGGTTTTAAGGCCAGCACCAATAATCTGAATTCCGGCCCCTTCACCCTGACCAACGTGCCTTATATCAACGGCGCGGGCGAGGCCACGGTGGTCACCACCGACGCCCTTGGGCGACAGGTTTCCACCAGCGTGCCGTTTTATGTTTCCAACACCCTGCTGCGCAGCGGATTGTCTGATTTCGACTTATCCCTCGGCGCGGTCAGGCAAAATTATGGTATCAGCAGCGGCGACTACTCCGACGCGGCTTTCAGCGGCATTTATCGCTACGGCATCACCAATTACCTGACGCTCTCCAGCCACGGTGAGGCAACCAACGGGCTGGCATTAGGCGGCATTGGAGCTGATTTGGCGGTCGGGCACTGGGGGACGCTCAGCGTTTCTGGCAGCCAGAGTCAGGCCAACCGCGCGCCGCGCACTGTGGGTGAGTTTGATATCAATGGCAATAATCCGGCGAACAATGTGATTGGCAGTATCCCCAATAACAACGGCGAAATCACCAATCCGAAAGACCCCACCCGCGTTACCGACGAGAAAAGCGGCAACCAATATACGGTCGGCTACTCCTACTATTCCACCCTGTTTAGCCTTTCGGCGCTGCGCTCGTCGCGCACGCCGGGCTATCAGGACTTAACCTCTTACACCAGTGATACCAGCCTGAGCCGCCGGGCCGATCAGGTGACTTTCAGCACCTCGCCTTTCGGCCAGTCCAGCGGCACGGTGGGGGTGGGTTATTACGACGTGGAAGCCTATGACCAGAGCCATACGCGGCTGCTCAACCTCTCTTACAGCCGCTCGCTGTGGGGGCAGTCGAGCATGTTCCTGTCACTGAATAAAACCCTCAGCGACAGCGGCTACAGCGCCCAGCTTCAGTTCATCATCCCGCTGGATATGAACACCAGCATCAATGCCGGATTGCAGCGCGACAGCGGCGGCCACTACCGCGAGCAGATTGGGGCCAGCAAAACGGCGCCGACCGAGGGCGGGCTGGGCTGGAATCTGGCCTATACCGGCGGCAGCGACCCTTATCAGCAGGCCGATGCCACTTGGAAAACGCGCTACGCCACCCTGCAGGGCGGGCTGTATGGCGAAAGCGGCAACTACACCAACTGGGCAGATCTGAGCGGCTCGGTGGTGTTTATCGCCAATGACTTCTTCCTGTCGGACAAGATTAACGACGCCTTCATGGTGGTGGATACCGACAATTACGCCGACGTGCCGGTGATGTATGAAAACCAGAAAATGGGCAAAACCGATAAAAAAGGCCATCTGCTGATCCCAACCGTCAGCTCCTATTACCCAGCGAAGGTGGAAATTGACACCCTGCCTCTGCCTGCCGATGCCGTGGCGAATCGCGTGGTGGACAATATTTCCGTGCGCGAAGGCAGCGGCGTGGTGGTGAAGTTCCCGGTGAAGCGCGAGCTATCGGCCACCATTAAAATCAACGACATCCACGGCGAGCCGCTCAAATTGGGCACGCTGGTTACTGAGCAAAACAGTCAGCAAACCACGGTGTCCGGCTATGAAGGGCTGGTCTACTTCAGCAACCTTCAGCAGCACAACGTGTTAGTGATTCGGCAGGAAGATAATTCAGTTTGTCGGGTCGGCTTTGACCTGAATCTCAACCATCACAGCATTGAGCAAATTGGCCCGCTGGTTTGCCATCCCAACGCAGGGTCAGGAGGTAAGATATGAATCTACTCAGGATGGGGCTGCGCGCGCTGGCCGCGCTGGCTCTGTTAGTCGTTGGCCTGCCAGCGGCCTATGCCGCCTGCTCCAGCAGTCCTGGCACGGGGAGTTTTGGCACCCTCAGCTCCTTTGTGGCGGGCAGTACCGCGCAACAGGTGACGGCGACCAGCGGCTTTAAATGCACCGGCTCGCTGCTCTCCTTATTAAGTACCAACACAGTCACGGCCACTATTGCAACCTCAGCCAACGGTGTCGGCAATCAGGCAGCAATGCTTGGGCCGAACGGCGTAAAACTGCCTTATCAGATTTGTCAGGACAATGGCTGTGGCACGGTGGTGAACGTTGGCAATCAGACCACCTGGAGCAGTACCACGCTACTCGGCCTGCTGGGCTTATTCAACGCCAGCGACGGCTCGCTGCCACTTTACCTGCGCACGGTGACCGGGGTGAATTTACCGGCGGGAAGTTATAGCGATACGCTGGGGATTAACTGGACCTACCATATTTGCTTCGTCGGGGTGCTGGGGCTATGTGTTTATACCGATGGCGCAGACAGCACGACAGTCACGGTGAATATGACGGTGACCAACTTCTGTTATATCGACAATGCGCCAAATGTGAACTTCGGCTCGGCAGCTTTCCCGGCAGGCTTTGCCTCAGTAACCAACAACTCGCTGAGCATTCGCTGCACGTTGAACGCGGCTTATAGCGTCAACCTGACCAGCACGGTGCCGGGCAGCGGGCAGTATCGGCAGATGTCCTCGACCAATAACGGCGTGACCAGCTATTTGCAGTATCAAATCTTTAAAGGGGATGCGTCGGTGTGGACCGCCGCGACCAATACCGCGATGACCGGCACCGGCGCGTCGCAAAACGTGGCTTACTCCGCGACGGTTAACCCAAGTCAGGCTAACCCACCGCCGGGAACCTATAGCGATACCGTGCTGGTGACGGTGACTTATTAGAGGGGGAAATCATGGCAGGCCGGTGCGCGTGTCGCTGCAACGGCCTGCTACGGGCTTACAGCCCTTTGAGGATCTTCATGGTGGCGTCGACGTCGATTTCGTCTTCCGAGAAGATGTAAGTGGTGTTCTGGAAGGTGGTGATTGCCAGCTTCTTCAGGGTGCGCGTTGTGGCCTTTTTCTCTTCTTCTTTCGGGCGAATGCGGTTCATCAACAGGCCCACGGAGAGCACGGCATTCTCTTTGTCGATTTGCGATTCGGCAGGGACTTCTTCGCTGTAAGCCAGATAGGACTTGATGCTGGTGATTTTGATGCGCTCACCGGCAATAAAGATGTATTTGCTTTCAGGCTCGACTTTGACGGCAAACGCCGACAGGCCTTTGTTGTTGGTGGTCGGCTCGAACGTCACCACGGCGTCTTTCTTGATTAGCTCGGGGTTGGTGACTTTAATCACGTGGAAATAACGGTTATCGCCGTTTTCATCTTTGATAAAGCCGAAACCTTTATCTTCAAACCAAGTTGTGATTGTCCCGTTCATCGCTCTTACCGCCTAATTAATCGTTCAACATGTCAATTTTTGCAGCGCGCAGTTTAATGCAGAATGCGTGCAAAGTCCTGTGCTTTACCGTCCAGCCGCCTTTCTAAAGGTGAGATTGAAACGATAGCCGCCGGTAAGCGGATGTTCGCCGGCTTTTAACGGCAAAATGCCGTGATAACGCAGCCTCGACGGCCCGCCCCACACCACGATATCGCCGTGAGTGAGCGTCACTCGCTGGGTTTTATCGCTGCGCTCCATGCCGCCAAACTGAAATATCGCCGGTAATCCCAGCGACACCGACACAATCGGCGCGCCGAAGTCGTGCTCGTCTTTGTCCTGATGCAGCGACATTTTCGCCCCTGGCTGATAACGGTTGATCAGGCAGGCGTCGGGCGCGAAACCGGCAAAACCGGCCTGCTCGGCGGCCTCGACTGCCAGCGTGCGGAACAGCTCGGGCATCGGCGGCCAGGGCTGCTGGCTCTCCGGCGACGTGGTTTGGTAACGATAGCCCTGACGGTCAGTCACCCAGCCGACCTCGCCACAGTTGGTCATGGCGACCGACATCGCATAGCCGCCCGGCGTAGCGCGATATTGGAAAGGCACCAATCCGGCAATTCTGTCGATTTGCGCCAGCAGCGCGGTGTCGTCTCGCAGCGCGCCGCCGCGCAGCACCACGGCCCCCGGCGCTAACTCTTCCCGCCAGTGTGGGTGGAAATCTGGATGATCGAACAAGTCTAAATTCATGTTCACCTCCGATGACGTTATTGATTAAGTATATAGCCTGATAAGCCTAGCGGCGGTCGGAAGCTTTGGCTAAGGTTGAAGCATTACGCGTTTTCAACATCACTGATAAGGAAGGATCATGGCTCGCGAAATCAATAAGGACACCCAACTCTGTATGTCGTTGTCCGGCCGCCCCGGCAATTTTGGCACTCGCTTCCATAACTATTTGTATCAAGCTCTGGACCTGAATTTTATCTACAAAGCCTTCTCAACCCAAGATATTGAGGCCGCCGTGAAGGGCGTGCGCGCGCTGGGCATTCGCGGCTGTGCGGTGTCGATGCCCTTCAAAGAGGCCTGCATCCCCTTCCTCGACGAGCTTGACCCGTCCGCCACCGCCATTCAATCGGTCAACACTATTGTGAATGACGACGGCTTCCTGCGGGCTTACAACACTGACTACATCGCCGTGGCGAAACTGCTGGAGCAGTATCAGGTGCCGAAGGACGCGGTGTTCGCCCTGCGCGGCAGCGGCGGCATGGGCAAAGCCGTGGTGGCGGCCATCCGCGATGCCGGCTTCACCAAGGGCTATGTGATTGCTCGCAACGAGAAAAGTGGCCGCGCGCTGGCCAAAGAGTACGGCTACGAGTGGCGAAGCGAGGTCGGCGACGCCGCCGTGGATATGCTGGTTAACGTCACGCCAATTGGCATGGAAGGCGGCCCGGACGTCGACGCGCTGGCTTTCGACAAATCCGTAATTGATCGCGCCTCGGTGGTGTTCGACGTGGTGGCATCGCCGGTAGAAACCCCGCTGATTCGCTACGCGCTCGAGCAGAACAAGCAGGTGATCACCGGCGCGGAAGTCGCGGCATTACAGGCGGTCGAGCAGTTTGTGCTGTATACCGGCAAAAGGCCGGATGACGCCCTGATTGAAAAAGCCGCGGCCCACGCGCGGGGCTAAGAGACGAACAGGCATAAAAAAAACCCTCTCTTGTTAGGGAGAGGGTTTAAGGCGGTGCGGATCCAGCCTTACTGAGCAGCAGTCTGCTCGGCGCCCACCAGACCGACCTTCAGATAACCTGCTTTACGCAGCGTATCCATCACGTTCATCAGCGTTTCATAATCCACCGACTTATCAGCCTGGAAGAAAATGGTGCTTTGCTTGTTGCCCTGCGTGCGCTGGTCAAGCATGGACGTCAGGTTGGCGCTGTTTACCACGTCATCGCCCAGATAGAGCTGCTTATCGGCTTTCACCGTCAGGAACACCGGCTTTTCAGGGCGCGGCTGAGGCTTGGCGGTTGAAGCGGGTAAATCGACGCGCACATCAACGGTCGCTAACGGTGCGGCCACCATGAAGATGATCAGCAACACCAACATCACGTCGATAAAAGGCGTGACGTTGATGTCATGCATTTCACCGCTTTCGTCGAGGTCGTCATTTAAACGTATGGCCATGATGAATTACCCTACGCGCAGCTGGCGGTCTGCCTGAGGACGTGGCGTTTCGCCCGCGCTCGCGGCCAGGTCCAGATCACGGCCTTGCAACAGTAAAATTTGTGCCGCCACGTCACCCACTTGGTGGCGGTAAGAAGCAATGGTACGCGCGAAGATGTTGTAGATAACCACCGCAGGAATTGCCGCGACCAGACCAACCGCCGTTGCCAGCAGGGCTTCGGCGATGCCCGGTGCCACAACCGCGAGGTTGGTGGTTTGCGTCTGTGCGATACCGATAAAGCTGTTCATGATGCCCCAGACGGTGCCGAACAGGCCGACAAACGGAGAAATCGCCCCGATGGTCGCCAGAATACCGTTACCCCGGCCCATGTGGCGGCCCGCCGCGCTAACACGGCGCTCAAGGCGGAAGCTGGTGCGATCTTTAATGCCGCCGTTGTCGGTAGAACCGGCAGAAAGCTCAAGCTCGTTTTGTGCGTCACGCAGCATTTGGCTGCTGATGCTGGTGGCTGCGAAGCTTTCGGCTTCTTCAGCGGCTTCGTCCAAGGTGCGGGCACCGGCCAGCGTGGAGAACTCACGGCGCAGGCGGCGTTTGCCACTCCACACTTCCGCGCCCTTGCTGAACAGCAGCGTCCAGGTGACGACGGAGGCCAGTAGCAGACCAATCATCACGGTCTTCACTACGACGTCAGCGTGGTGATACATGCCAAGAACTGAAAGATCTTTCGGGATAACCGGAACCGCGGCGGTATTGGCGGTAGGTTCAGAAGAGGTGCTAACCGGAGTGACTGCCGTTGGCGCGTCGTTGCTGTTCGTTGCAGAAGGCTGAGCCGTTTGCGTGACGGCGTTGGCCGCAGGAGAAGAAGGTGCTGCTAACGCGGTGCCACTCAGACCTGCTACCAAAACGAAGGACATCAAAGCTGACGCCACTTTTTTCATATTATTGCGAGCCGTTTTCACGCGTCGCCTCCAGCAAAAATCAGTGTTAAAGGGTTTATTCATGGGTAAAGACAGCCCCAAATCATAGCAAACTAAAAGCCCGAATTGATAGTGGTTCTCATTATTATTTACATTATCGCGCCTAGCGCTGGTGCTGTCTTTGACCAAAAACAAGGCTTTCAAATGGCCGATTAAAAACCACACAATCTTACCGACTTCACACTTTCAGAAAAAATCCACTCCGAAATCAACACGCTGCCGCCACATTCAAACATTAAAACAATGTTTTAAATATTAAGTAATGACATTTCAAAACTGTTTACACTTTGTGATAACGCTCAAATAACCGACAAACCTAATCGGGTATCTTGCTTGTGAAGACATAGACCGGACACCGGCAGTCTTCGTGCAGGTCATTCAATTCCCTCTTTTTTAATGTTCACTTTTACTGAGTACCCTGGAGACAAACTGATGAAAATGCAGCAAGCACTTCTCAGCCTTTGCCTGAGTTCCGCGACCCTAGTTTTTAGCCACAGCCTGCTGGCGCAAACCATTAAAGCCGCGGATGTCCATCCGCAGGGCTATCCCAACGTCGTCGCCGTGCAAAAGATGGGCGAAAAACTCAAACAACAAACCGATGGCCGACTGGAAATTAAAACCTTCCCCGGCGGCGTACTGGGTGATGAAAAGCAGGAGATTGAACAGGCGCAGATCGGCGCGCTGGACATTATCCGCGTCTCCATGACGCCGGTGGCCTCGATTCTGCCGGAAATTAACGTCTTCACCCTGCCTTACGTCTTCCGCGATGAAGACCATATGCACAAGGTGCTGGACGGCAAAATCGGTAAAGAAATTGGTGACAAGATAACCAACAACCCGAACTCCAAGCTGGTGTTCCTCGGCTGGATGGACGGCGGCACGCGTAACCTCATCACCAAACAGCCGGTGGTTAAGCCGGAAGACCTGCGCGGGATGAAAATCCGCGTTCAGGGCAGTCCGATTGCGCTAGCCACCCTGAAAGCCATGGGGGCCAACCCCGTCGCCATGGGCGTCAGTGAAGTGTTCAGCGGCATGCAAACCGGGGTGATTGACGGCACGGAGAACAACCCGCCGACTTTCGTCGCCCATAACTACCTGCCGGTGGTGAAAAACTACACCTACAGCCGCCACTTCATTATCCCTGAGCTGTTCCTCTACTCGAAAGTGAAGTGGGACAAGCTGTCCAAAGACGATCAACAGCTGATGTTGAAACTCGCCAAAGAGGCGCAAGACGAGCAACGCCAGCTGTGGAAAACCTATAACGACGAGTCTTTGGCAAAAATGAAAGCCGGTGGCGTGAAGTTTTACGACATCGACACTCAGCCTTACTTCAAAGCCACCCAGTCGGTGCGTGACGAATTCGGCAAGGGTCATGAAGACCTGATGCAGCAAATTGCCGACGTTCAATAACTTGAGATGAGGCAGCCCGCCTGCCTCGTTTTTTGCGCACCCTTTGGGGAGGTTTTATGCTTTCTAGCTATCAGCGTTTGATGGACTTTCTCTACATTTGTGCCATGTGGCTGGCAGGCATTGCCCTGCTGTTTATGGTCGCCGTTATCCCCATCGGCATTTTTGCCCGCTACGTGCTCAATAGCGCCCTGTCATGGCCGGAACCCATTGCCATTATGTGCATGGTGACCTTCACCTTTGTTGGCGCTGCGGTGGCGTACCGCGCCGGTTCGCACATCATGGTGGCGATGGTGACCGATCGCCTGCCGCCCGCTTTGAAAAAATTCTCCGCCCTGCTGGCCGACATCATGATGCTGGCGATCAGCCTGTTCATCTTCTGGTACAGCCTGCTGCTGTGCAGCGAAATGTGGCATCAGCCGGTGGCTGAGTTCCCGCTGCTGACCGCCGGACAGACTTACCTGCCGCTGCCAATAGGCTCTGCGCTCACCGTGCTGTTTATCATCGAGCAGATTTTTGCCGGCCCTCAAGGCCACCGTCCGGTGGTGCAAATGGGTAATACCGAAGCCTGATAGCCCTATTCTTGGAGACGACATCGTGGATGCATTAATTTTACTCTTAACGCTGGGGGTAATGCTGGCCATCGGCGTGCCGGTGGCTTACGCCGTGGGTTTGAGCGCCGTCGCGGGCGCGCTGTGGATTGATCTGCCGCTGGAAGCCTTGATGATCCAACTGACCAACGGCGTAAACAAGTTCTCACTGCTGGCAATTCCGTTCTTTATTTTGGCCGGGGCGATCATGGCGGAAGGCGGCATTGCGCGCCGTCTGGTGAGCTTCGCGTACATATTTGTCGGCTTTATTCGCGGCGGGCTGTCGCTGGTGAATATCGTCGCGTCCACCTTCTTCGGCGCGATCTCCGGCTCGTCGGTGGCCGACACGGCCTCTATCGGCTCGGTGATGATCCCGGAGATGGAGAAGAAGGGCTATCCGCGCGACTTCGCCGCAGCGGTAACCGCCAGCGGCTCAGTGCAGGCCATTTTAACGCCGCCCAGCCATAACTCGGTGATTTACTCGCTGGCGACGGGCGGCACGGTGTCGATTGCCGCGCTGTTCATCGCCGGTATCCTGCCGGGGCTGCTGCTCAGCCTGACGCTGATGGTGATGTGCGTGGTATTCGCCCATAAACGGGGCTATCCGAAAGGCGAGCGCGTGCCGTTTAAGCAGGCGTTGAAGATTTTCGTCGACACCCTGTGGGGCCTGATGACCGTGGTCATCATCATGGGCGGTATTCTCAGCGGCGTCTTTACCGCCACCGAATCCGCCGCCATCGCCTGCCTGTGGTCCTTCTTCGTCACCATGTTTATCTACCGCGACTACAAATGGTCTGAGCTGCCAAAATTGATGTACCGGACAGTGAAAACCGTCAGTATCGTGATGATTTTGATTGGTTTTGCCGCCGCCTTCGGTGCCGTGATGACCTACATGCAGCTGCCGATGCGCATCACCGACTTCTTCACCAGCATCTCGGACAACAAGTACGTTATTCTCATGTGGATCAACATCATGCTGCTGCTGATCGGCACGCTGATGGACATGGCGCCAATCATCCTGATCCTCACGCCGGTATTGCTGCCGGTCATCAACTCGCTGGGCATAGATCCTGTGCATTTCGGCATGATCATGCTGGTTAACCTGGGGATCGGGCTGATCACGCCGCCGGTAGGATCGGTGCTGTTTGTCGCCAGCGCGGTGAGTAAACAGAGCATTGAGAAAGTGGTGAAAGCCATGCTGCCGTTCTATCTGGTGCTGTTCGCCGTGTTGATGATGGTGACTTACATTCCGGCTATTTCCCTGACGCTGCCGAAGCTGTTCGGGGTCTATACGGGCTAGCCCAAGTCGCAAAGAGACTGAAATTTTCTCATACATGCAGGCAAAACCTGATCCAGCCTAATCATCATGTTAAGTTAAAGAAAAAGACTCGTGCCGCGAGGCACGAGCTTAAAAACACTAACAGGGTGAACAGGCATCATGTCTTCTAAGAAAGCCATCTCTTCCAAAAAAATTGAAACCACTTTGGTCAGCGCCGGGCGCGACAAAAAATATACGCTGGGCTCGGTTAATGCCGTGATCCAGCGCGCCTCTTCTCTGGTGTTTAACTCGGTAGAAGAGAAGAAGTTTGCCACTAAGCATCGTGCCAACGGCGAGCTGTTTTATGGCCGTCGCGGCACCCTGACTCACTTCTCATTCCAGCAAGCCATGGTCGAGCTGGAAGGTGGCGCGGGCTGCGTGCTCTACCCTTGCGGCGCGGCGGCGGTCAGCAACGCCATCCTGTCGTTTGTCTCCACCGGCGACCACATTCTGGTGGCCAGCTCGGCCTATGAGCCGACCCAAGACTTCGCCGAAAAAGTGCTGCGCAAGCTTGGCGTCAGCACTACCTATTTCCCGGCGGATATCGGCGAAAACCTTGGCTCCCTGATGCAGCCAAACACTAAAGTAGTATTCCTCGAAGCGCCCGGCTCGATCACCATGGAGATGCCGGATCTGCCCGCGATGGTGCGTGCGGTTCGCGCCGTGTCGCCGGAGGTGATCATCATGATCGACAACACCTGGGCGGCGGGCATTCTGTTTAAAGCACTGGATTTCGACATCGATATTTCCATTCAGGCGGGCACCAAGTACATCATCGGCCACTCCGATGCGATGATCGGCACCGCCGTGGCCAACGAGCGCTGCTGGGAGCAGCTTCGCGAGCACTCTTATCTGATGGGCCAAATGGTCGATGCCGACACCGCCTATGTCGCCAGCCGCGGCCTGCGCACGCTGGGCATCCGCCTACGCCAGCATGAAGAGAGCAGCATTCGCGTGGCGCAGTGGCTGAGCGAACGTCCTGAAGTGGCGGTGGTCAATCACCCTGCGCTGCCGGGCAGTAAGGGCCATGAGTTCTGGAAGCGAGATTTCACCGGCAGCTGCGGCCTGTTCTCCTTCGTGCTGAAAGATCGCCTGAACGGCCAACAGCTGGCGGACTATCTCGACAACTTCGCGCACTTCAGCATGGCCTACTCGTGGGGCGGCTTTGAATCACTGATTTTGGCTAATCAGCCAGAAGAGATTCAAGCCATTCGCCCGGCGGAAACCGTGGATTTCACCGGCACGCTGGTGCGCTTGCATATCGGGCTGGAGAACGTCGAAGATCTGATTGAAGATCTGGACGCCGGTTTCGCACGCATTGCCACTTCAGTATAAGGATTGTTACAGAAGGCACGGTTTTGGGTGCTTTCTGTCTATGACAGATCAACCCACGGGGTGCGGATCTGCGTTACACTAGCCACGTTGTCGTTTTTCAGCACTCTGACAGGACAGACTATGGCAGTACTTATCGATATCCTTCATGCACTCTGGCAGCATGACTTTAGCGTTCTCGCCGATCCGAAGGTTCTTTGGGTGGTGTACGCCGTATTATTTATCACTCTGTTTCTGGAAAATGGTCTGCTCCCAGCTTCATTTCTGCCGGGGGACAGCCTGCTGCTGCTGACCGGCGCGCTGATTGCCCGTGGCGTGATGAGTTTTGTCCCTACTCTGATTATTCTGGTAGTGGCGGCAAGTCTTGGCTGCTGGCTGAGTTACCTTCAGGGGCGCTGGCTCGGCCACACCAAAGTGGTGCGCGGCTGGCTGCTGCAACTCCCCACGCACTACCACCAGCGGGCGCATCAGATGTTTATCCAGCACGGTTTAACCGCGCTGCTGGTGGGTCGCTTTCTGGCGTTTGTCCGCACCCTGCTGCCTACCATGGCCGGTATTTCAGGCCTGAGTAATGCCCGTTTCCAGCTGTTCAACTGGCTAAGCGCGCTGCTATGGGTGGGAGCCTTGGTCACTTTGGGGTACGCCCTGAGCCAAATCCCGCTGGTTAAACGCCACGAGGATCAGGTGATGGCCGGGCTGATGATTTTACCCGTGCTGTTGCTGGTGATTGGCTTGGTCGGCGGGCTGCTGGTGATATGGAAGAAACGCAAATGCCGCATGGCCGCCTGCTCCACAAAAACTAAACCCGCCGAGTAGCGGGTTTCTTTTTATCTGTCGCAGTATTTATAGCAAGTCGCCTGTCGCCAGCTTTAACCGGCGAGCGTCCCGGCCAGCGGCAGGGCATTATTCTCCCGCGCACGAGCAATTTCATCACTCGGCGTCACGCCAAAGTAGCGTTTAAATTCCCGGCTAAACTGCGAAGCACTCTCATACCCCACGCGCAGGGCCGCAGCGCTGGCCTTCAAACCGTCATACATCATCATCATCCGTGCCTTGTGTAACCTATAGGTTTTCAGATATTGCAGCGGCGAGGTGCTGGTGACGGCTTTGAAATTATGGTGAAAGGCCGACACGCTCATGTTTACTTCGCTGGCCAGCAGCTCCACGCTCAGGTTCTCCGCATATTGCGTTTCAATGCGGCGCAAGGCTTTGGAGATCTGGCTGAAGTGCGTATGACGGTTCACCAAGGCCTGTAGCGCCCCGCCATTGTCGCTAGTCAGCACCATGAACAGGATTTCGCGGATGATCTGCGGGCCAAGCACCTTGGCGCGCAGCGGCTTTTCCATCGAATCCAGCAGGCGCTCGGCGGCGCAAAGAATGTCTTCATCCAGCACGCCCGAGCTGATGCCCGAGGATTGATCCTTCTGCCCGGAAAAGCCCGCCTCTTCCATATCCATCAGTAAATCTTGCAGCATCACGGTATTGATACTGATCTGGATCCCGGCCATTGGCTGCTCGGCGCTGGCGAAGGTTTCGCATTCAAAGGGCAAGGGCACCGTGAGCATCAGGTAATTTTTCGGGTCATAGGAGAAAGTGCGCTTGCCCAGATAGCCAACCTTGCTGCCCTGAAACAGAATCACTATTCCGGGGTTGTAGAGCACGGGCGTACGCGGATGATGCTTTTCGGCATACATCAGCGTGACCTGCGGCACTGTCGAATGGTGGAGAAACTTATCGCTACTCATCCGCGCAACCTGTGCCGCCAGATTCGAGCAAAGACGCTCAACATATTCCATTCTGACCTTCCTCACTTTCAATGATCCGACATTAATTCTGCCACGCGCGCGCGGCTTTCTACAGTCGCCAGTAGAAACAGGCAAGTCTTAGGCAGAAATGGGCATCACTTAGTCACATCTGAAACCAGCAGAACCAAGGTTAGCTGCTAGGCTTTATGAGTAAATCACAGGATTGGAGAGAGTTATGTCCGGATCTAAAGCCGCAGAAAATACCTTTAATGCCTGGGCCGCCGCCAGTGCAGGCAGCCCGCTGGAGAAGTTTGCTTTCGACGCTGGCCCTATCGGTGATGAAGAGATTGAAGTCGCCATTGATTACTGTGGCGTGTGCCACTCTGATCTGTCGATGTTGAATAATGACTGGGGGATCACGCAATACCCCTTTGTTCCGGGACACGAAGTGGTGGGGAAAATCACCAAATTGGGTGACCACGCGCGCAATAAAGGGTTGAAAGTCGGGCAAACGGTCGGCGTAGGCTGGAATCGCGGCAGCTGTATGCACTGCCATCCCTGTATTTCGGGCGACCAGCATCTGTGCCACGATGTCGAAGCGACCATCATCGGCCATCACGGCGGCTTTGCCGATAAAATTCGCAGTCACTGGGCGTGGGCTATCCCCCTGCCAGAAGGCGTAGAGGTCACCAGCGCCGGTCCGCTGTTCTGCGGCGGTATCACCGTTTTCAACCCGTTACTGCAATTTGGCGTGCTGCCAACCCATCGCGTGGGGGTGATCGGCATCGGCGGTTTGGGCCATATGGCGGTGCGCTTCCTCAACGCGTGGGGCTGCGAAGTGACGGCATTTACCTCATCAACGGCCAAGCGCGATGAAGCCCTTTCCCTCGGGGCGCACCGCGTTATTGCTACCCGCGACCAGGCGGATTTGAAGAAGATCGCCGGTCAGCTGGACTTCATTATGGTCACCGCCAACGCCTCGCTGGATTGGGATGCCATTATCGCCACTCTCGCACCGAAAGGCCGTCTGCACTTTGTTGGCGTCGTGCCTGAAGCCGTGCCGGTGCACGTCATGGCGCTCATCAGCAAACAGGCCGAAATTTCCGGTTCACCCACCGGCTCCCCGTCACGTCTGGCGGATATGCTCGCGTTCTGCGCCCGTCATCAGATCACCCCGCAGGTCGAGCACTTCCCTATCAGCAAAATCAATGATGCTGTGAAGCACTTGGAGGATGGCAAGGCGCGCTACCGAGTCATTCTAGATATGAACGCATGATAAAAACTGCAGTCAAAGTAATTAGCTAACTTAGTTAAACCCGTAAAGGAGAAACTCATGGCAACGCAACCCAACATCAAGCTTCACGATGGCAACAAGATGCCGCAGCTCGGACTCGGCGTATGGAAAGCCAGTAACGAAGAGGCAAGCAATGCTGTGACGACGGCCATCAATGCCGGCTACCGCCACATTGATACTGCTGCCATTTATAAAAACGAGGAAGGCGTCGGCGAAGCACTCAGTGGCATTAATGTGCCGCGCGAAGAGCTGTTCATCACCACCAAACTTTGGAATGACGATCAGTTGCACGCCGAGAAAGCCCTCGAGGAGAGCCTGAAGAAGCTGCGTCTGGACTATGTCGATCTCTATTTGATCCACTGGCCGAAGCCGGACGAAGGTAACTATGTCGAAGCCTGGAAGCAGATCCTTAAGCTGAAGGAGCAGGGTCTGGCGAAAAGCGTCGGCGTGTGTAACTTCAACATTCCCCACCTGCAAAAGCTGAAAGACGAAACCGGCATCTTCCCGGTGGTGAACCAGATTGAGCTGCACCCTATGCTGCAACAGCGCCAGCTTCACGCGTGGAATGCCACCCATAATATCGCGACGGAATCCTGGAGCCCGCTGGCTCAGGGTGGCGAAGGGGTATTCGATCAGGCGCTGATCCAGAAACTGGCAGAGAAATACGAGAAAACCCCGGCGCAAGTGGTGATTCGCTGGCACCTCGACAATGGTTTGATTGTGATTCCTAAGTCAGTAACGCCTAAACGCATCCATGAAAACTTCGACGTATTTGATTTCAAACTGGAAAGAGAAGAACTGGCGGAGATCGCCAAGTTGGATCTGAACAAACGCTTAGGCCCGGACCCTGACACCATGTAATTGAGCCGTGCTCAAAAGCAAAAACCCGCCGAGGCGGGTTTTTTTATGTCCATTAATCTGTGAACCTACATCGACGGCGTTGCGAGCATTTGCCCGGTCGACCCGCGATCCGCCATCTCCAGCGTGCCGCTCTGGTACAGGAACGGGAAGTGCTCGAATGATGCCTGATTGAAGTACACCAGCAGTTCCACGTCGCCATCCACCCACACCGTGTCTTTGAAACCGGCATCTTCAATCAGCGGCGCGGCGCCGTTGACGCTTTTCACCAGGAAGGAGACGCCCTGCACGGTAAAGGACTGCGGCAGGTCAGCGTGGATATTCCAGCGCTCCCACGAGCCTTGCTGCACGGTAGTATCAATACGGTTAATGTCCCAGATGGAACCATTAATGCCCGGCTGACTGTCGCCCAGACGGAACTCACGGGTGCGCACCACGCTGCCGCCAAGGATCTGGTCCGCCAGCAAGCGCATTGGCAGGTTGTCAGTCACCAGCGGCAGCAGGCCGGTCGGTTTTAAGGTTAGCACCAGGGTGGAAACCAGAATGCTTGACGGCTCGAACAGGCCGCGAAGACGCTGCATCACGCTCGCCGCTTCACCGGCGGTGATGGACACTTCGTCGCCCTGCGACATATCGATCAGCACTTCGCGGCGCTCGCCCGGTGCCAGCGACAGGCGCTGGACGGTGACCGGCGCGGGCAGGAAACCGAGGTCCGAGCCAATCACGTGGAACGCGCGGTTGTCGGTCATGCTCAACTCATAACGACGGGCATTGGACGCGTTGAGCAGGCGCAGGCGCACCCAGCCGCGTGACACTTCGACATAGGGGCTTTGCACGCCGTTAACCAGCATGGTGTCGCCAATAAAGCCGCCGGAAGAAGGCATGTCGTACTGCGGCACGCCGAAGTTATCCAGACGCTTGTCTTGGATGATAATCGGGAAATCGTCCACGCCGTAGTGGTTCGGCAACGGCAGGTTTTTGCTGAATTCATCTTCCACCAGCCACATGCCCGCCAGCCCGTTATACACGTGCGGCGCCATGCGATTTGGCGTATTGGCGTGATACCAGCAGGTGGCGGCGGCCTGACGAATGGGCAGCACCGGGGACCAGTCGACGTTGGGCGAAATCATGCGCGCCGCGCCCCCGCTCAGGGTGCCGGGTACCTGCAAGCCGCTGACGGTCATTGAGACAGATTCAGACAGGCGGTTGCTGTAGATAAGTTTGACGTCGTCGCCGTTGTAGACGCGCACCGTCGGCCCAAGGTACATGCCGTTAAAGCCCCAAACGGGTGCCTTATTGCCGCCAAGGAATGACCAGTGCGCAGCTTGCATGGTCAGAAACAGGGGCTGACCACGACGGGATTCGATAAGCGGTGGAACGGGTAAAACAGGCTGCGGTCCATTCGCATTTGCCCTCAGTGGCAACGCGCCCGCGGCTAAAGCCACTGCGGTTGCTTGCAGGAATGAGCGACGACTGAGTGACATATCTTCTCCATGAAAACAAAATCAAAGCTGTGTAAATCGCCTGCTACCTTCATTGGCGGCAGGCGGAAAAGGTTTACTTTTTGGCTTTTGCCGCGGCTTCACGCTGGGCAACTTCAGCATCCAGCTCGGCAATTTTATCCGCCATGATCTGATGGCAGTGGTTAGACAGGTCGCGCAGACGCTCTTTGCCGTACTGGGAGGTATCCACCGGCGGCAGCATCTCGACAATCACCAGACCGTTTGACCAACGGTTTAATTTAATTTTATTGCTGGTGTTGGAAACACAAATGGGCACGATAGGCACGCCGGCTGAAATCGCCGCGTGGAAAGCGCCGGTTTTGAATGGCATCAGGCCACGACCGCGGCTGCGGGTCCCTTCCGGGAACATCCAAATCGAAATGTTCTTCTTGTTGATGTGATTAACCACCTGCGAGATGGTGCCGTGCGCTTTGGCGCGGTTATCACGGTCAATCAACAAGTTGCCCGTCAGCCAGTATAGTTGGCCGAAGAACGGGATCCACACCAGACTCTTTTTACCCACGGTCACTGTACGCGGCTGCACCACGCTTGAGGCAGTCACCATGTCGAAGTTGTTCTGGTGGTTAGCAATATAAATGCATTTACCATAATGCGCCGCTTCGGCTGGGATACGTTTTTCAACGGTAATACCCAACACCGGGGCCAGACGCCCGAACATATGACCAAATGTCGCCACGTGTTTTGGATTTCGCGGGCTAAACAGGCAGTAGATACAACCCAAAATACTTAGCAGAATTGAATAAAGAACGACGATGATCAGACGCAAAATAAATAACATAACATCCTCTTAAGCATACAGCCGAAGCAGGCAAGACGTCTTGCGGCTCCCTTCCCTCTGCGCCGGGCTATTCTCAGGCCTCAGCCAGCATGACACAACGGTTTTGTTGATACATTTGTAAAATTTTTGCGCTAGGCAACAACTTCAAATTCGCGGAGTTTTGTAAAGCATTCAGGGCACAAAGGTGCCCTGAATAATTCAGCATTTACTCTGGGCTTCGGCGAGTTACTCTTCGCTGTTACCTGATGATTTTACTACCGGGGAATCCACTTCAACGCGGTCTATGCGCTGCAAGCCGCGCGGCAACAGGGTTCCTTTACGACCACGTTCTGCACGGAATTTCTGTAGCTCTTCCGGACGCAGGGTCAATTTACGCTTACCGACATACAAGGTTAGCGAAGTTTGCGGCGCTAAGACCAGCAACCACACCAGTTTGTCTTCGCCCGACGCCGCCTGCGCCGCAGGAATTGAAACAATTTTATTACCTTTGCCCTTCGACAGCTGCGGCAGGTCGGCAACCGGGAACAGCAGCATACGACCGGCAGCGGTGATAGACAGCAACATGTCGTCTTCGCCGTGCAGTTCGATTGGCGGCAGCGCCTTAGCGTTGTCCGGCAAGGTGATCATCGCTTTACCGGCGCGGTTACGCGCCACCAGATCATTGAAGGTACAAACGAAGCCGTAGCCCGCGTCCGAAGCCATCAACAGTTTCTGGTCGTCAGCGGCCATCAACACTTGTTCAATAGTAGCACCCGGTGGCGGTGTCAGCTTGCCGGTTAATGGCTCGCCCTGCCCGCGCGCCGATGGCAGCGTGGTTGGGTCCAGCGCATAGCTGCGCCCGGTAGAGTCGATAAACACCACCGGCTGGTTACTCTTACCTTTGGCGGCGGCGCGGAAGCTGTCCCCCGCTTTGTAGCTTAGCCCGCTGGCGTCGATATCATGGCCTTTCGCACTGCGCACCCAGCCCATTTCGGACAGGACGATAGTCACAGGTTCGGAAGGCACGAAGTCGTGCTCGCTCATGGCTTTGGCTTCTTCGCGCTCGGTAATTGGCGAGCGGCGGTCGTCGCCATAGGCTTCGGCGTCGGCCTGAATCTCTTTGCGAATCAAGGTGCTCAGCTTGCGCTCAGAACCCAACAATGCTTGCAGCTGATCGCGCTCTTTCGCCAGTTCGTCCTGCTCGCCGCGAATCTTCATCTCTTCGAGTTTCGCCAAGTGGCGCAATTTCAACTCAAGAATGGCTTCTGCCTGCGTCTCACTCAGCTCATAACGCGCCATCAGCACCGGCTTCGGCTCATCTTCGGTACGAATGATATGAATGACTTCGTCGATATTGAGGAAGGCAATCAGCAAACCTTCAAGGATATGCAGACGCTTGAGCACTTTATCGAGGCGATAGTTCAGGCGGCGACGCACCGTTTCGCGGCGGTAGTCCAGCCATTCGCGCAGGATCTCAACCAGCCCTTTCACCGAAGGACGGTTGTCGAGGCCAATCATGTTCATGTTGATGCGATAGCTGCGTTCCAGATCGGTGGTGGCGAACAGGTGATTCATCACCTGATCCAGATCCACACGGTTGGAGCGCGGCACGATAACCAGACGCGTCGGGTTCTCGTGGTCAGATTCGTCACGCAAATCTTCAACCATTGGCAGCTTTTTGTTGCGCATTTGGTTGGCGATCTGCTCCAGCACTTTCGCGCCAGAAACCTGATGCGGCAAGGCGGTGATCACCGCGCTGCCGTCTTCTTTATTCCACACGGCGCGCATGCGCACCGAGCCTTTGCCGGACTCGTAAATCTTACGAATTTCGTTACGCGGCGTAATGATTTCGGCTTCGGTTGGGAAGTCAGGCCCCTGCACGAACTCCAGCAAATCTTCCAGCGAGCTGCCCGGCTTTTCCAGCAGCGCGACGGCGGCGGCGGCCACTTCGCGGATGTTGTGCGGAGGAATATCCGTCGCCATGCCCACGGCAATCCCCGTGGTGCCGTTGAGCAGGATATTCGGCAGGCGCGCAGGCAAGGTTTTTGGCTCTTGCATGGTGCCATCGAAGTTCGGCACGTAGTCCACGGTGCCCTGACCCAGCTCGCGCAGCAGAACATCGGCGTACTTCGACAGGCGCGATTCGGTATAACGCATGGCGGCGAAAGACTTCGGATCATCCGGTGCCCCCCAGTTCCCCTGACCATCCACCAGCGGATAGCGGTAAGAGAACGGCTGTGCCATCAGCACCATCGCTTCATAACAAGCGCTGTCGCCGTGCGGGTGATATTTACCTAATACGTCACCGACGGTACGTGCCGATTTCTTGAATTTAGCGTTGTTATTCAGGCCAAGTTCGGACATCGCATAAATGATACGGCGCTGAACCGGCTTGAGGCCGTCACCAATAAACGGCAGCGCGCGGTCCATGATCACGTACATGGAATAGTTGAGATAGGCGTTCTCAGTAAACGTGTGCAGAGCTAGACGCTCTGTCCCGTCATGAGTTATTTCGCTCATTATGTTTCATCCTCAAAACCGTGGCGTGATGGTTTCTCTATTTAGAAAGCTTACGCTCGCGGGCGTGCCACGAGGCAATAATGTTGGCGATAGTACATCATCCGGCGCATGGCTGTCACAGCCACTCTCTTTATCGGCAGAATTACAAAACCTGCGCGCCGAAGGCTTAACGTCTGGCCGAGCTGCAAAAGGGCATTAAATGATAAAAACAGGCGATTCTGCGAAGGTTTATTGCATTTTAGTCCATAGTCTTGTGCTCTAGCGCACATTTTTCTCAGGCCAATGCTTCAGTAAACTGTTGGACAACAGTTTACCAACGAGGCACTCCCTATGAGCAACATTTTGATTATTAACGCAGGTAAAACCTTTGCCCACTCAAAAGGCGCATTGAACATTAGCCTGACCAAACTCGGCCACTCCGTCCTGACCGAAGCCGGACACAACGTGCGCGTGACCACGCTGGAAGACGGTTATGACATCCCGACCGAGATTGAGAACTACCTGTGGGCCGATACCGTGATTTATCAGCAACCGGGCTGGTGGATGGGTATGCCGTGGACGCTGAAAAAATACGTCGATGAGATCTTCACCGAAGGCCACGGCAAGCTGTACGCCAGCGATGGCCGCACCCGTTCAGATGCATCGCAGAAATACGGCTCAGGCGGCTTGCTGCAAGGCAAAAGCTACATGCTTTCTCTGACCTGGAATGCTCCGCTGGAAGCTTTCGAAGATAAAGAGCAGTTCTTCCACGGCGTGGGCGTCGACGGCGTGTATCTGGCGCAGCACAAAGCTAATCAGTTCCTGGGTATGCACGGCCTGCCGACCTTTATCTGTAATGACGTGATTAAGCAGCCTGATATCGACGGTTATTTCGCTGCATATCGCGCACACCTTGAAAATGTGTTTGGTCGCGCATAGTTTAGAGGTTCATTGAGAAGCCTGTCAGGTTTCAAACAAGAGGTTGTTATGATCACTGTTATTGCTGAAATCATCATGAAACCGGGCCGCCGCGACGCGGTTCTGGAAAAGATCAACGCCCTGCTGCCAAGCGTTCTGGCCGAAGAGGGTTGTCACCGCTACGATCCTTTCACTGATATCAGCGGCCAGATCCCGTGGCGCAAAAGCGCACCAGATTCTGTTTTCATGGTGGAAGAGTGGGAAAGCCTCGCGCACCTCGAAGCACACCAGCAGGCTGCGCACATGAACGCGCACCGCGAAAACATCAAGGCTGACGTGCAAGATGTGGTGATCAACATCATCGAAAAAGCCTGATCACCGGCTGGCGCTAGCTGCTACTTTTAGCAGCATCGCCGATAGATTGAAACAAAAACGCCGGAGCTGCAAAGCCCCGGCGTTTTTTTATGGCGACGCTGAAATTAAACGTCTAATTCTGCGGTATCGCCTTTTTCCTGCAACCAGTTGCGACGGTCTTCTGAACGCTTCTTGGCCAGCAGCATGTCCATCATGCGCAGGGTTTGATCGACATTTTCTTCGTCGATGGTCAACTGCACCAGACGGCGCGTGTTCGGGTCGAGCGTGGTTTCGCGCAGTTGCAGCGGGTTCATCTCACCCAGACCTTTGAAGCGCTGGACGTTCGGCTTGCCCTTCTTACGCTTCAGCTGCTCCAGCACACCCTCTTTCTCCTGCTCGTCGAGGGCGTAGAACACTTCTTTGCCCAGGTCGATACGGTAGAGAGGCGGCATGGCCACATAGACGTGGCCGCCGCGCACCAGCGAGCGGAAGTGGCGGACAAGCAGCGCGCACAGCAGTGTGGCGATGTGCAGGCCGTCGGAGTCAGCATCCGCGAGGATACAGACTTTGCCGTAGCGCAGCTGGGTCAAATCTTCGCTATCCGGATCGATGCCGATCGCCACCGAAATGTCGTGAACTTCTTGCGAAGCCAGCACTTCGTCGGAAGAGACTTCCCACGTATTCAGGATCTTACCCTTCAGCGGCATGATCGCCTGATATTCGCGATCGCGCGCCTGCTTGGCGGATCCGCCTGCCGAGTCCCCTTCCACCAGGAAGAGTTCGGTCATGTTCAGATCCTGCGAAGTACAGTCGGCCAACTTGCCCGGCAGCGCGGGGCCGCTAGTCAGTTTCTTACGCACCACTTTCTTGGCGGCGCGCAGACGGCGCTGGGCGCTGGAAATACAGAGTTCGGCCAGCTGCTCGGCGGCCTGCACGTTCTGGTTCAGCCACAGGCTAAAGGCATCTTTCACCACGCCCGAGACGAAAGCCGCGCACTGGCGAGAAGAGAGACGCTCTTTGGTCTGGCCGGCAAACTGCGGGTCCTGCATTTTCACCGAGAGCACGTAGGCACAGCGCTCCCAGATATCTTCCGCCGACAGCTTGACGCCGCGCGGCAGAATATTGCGGAATTCGCAGAACTCGCGCATGGCGTCGAGCAAGCCCTGACGCAGACCATTGACGTGGGTACCGCCCTGCATGGTTGGGATCAGGTTGACGTAGCTTTCCGTCAGCAGTTCGCCACCTTCAGGCAGCCACAGCAGCGCCCAGTCAACGGCTTCCACATCACCGGCAAAAGCCCCCACAAAAGCCTTTTCAGGCAGGGTGATCAGGCCGTTTACGGCTTCCATCAGGTAGTCGGTCAAGCCATCTTCATAGCACCAGCGCTGCTCGGTATTGTTCACTTTATCTTTGAACAAGATCTCAACGCCCGGGCAGAGCACGGCTTTGGCTTTTAATAAATGGCTGAGGCGGCTAACGGAAAAACGCGGGCTGTCAAAGAAGCTAACGTCCGGCCAGAAATGCACGCTGGTGCCAGTGTTGCGTTTACCGCAGGTGCCGGTGACGTGCAGATCCTGCACTTTGTCGCCGTTCTCAAACGCCATTTCATAGACTTCACCACCGCGTTTCACCGCCACTTCGACACGCGTCGACAAGGCGTTGACCACGGAGATCCCCACGCCGTGAAGGCCGCCGGAGAACTGGTAGTTTTTGTTGGAGAATTTGCCGCCCGCGTGCAAGCGACAGAAAATCAGCTCAACGGCAGGCACACCCTCTTCCGGGTGAATGTCCACAGGCATACCGCGCCCGTCGTCAATAACTTCAAGAGATTGATCCGCATGGAGGATCACTTCGATTCGGCGCGCGTGGCCTGCTAATGCTTCATCGACGCTGTTATCGATG